>MDSZ01198262.1_pt1 | contig 19076 bp, 15 predicted proteins | sample 811201 | NCBI WGS metagenome assembly MDSZ01 (sample SAMN05326647, study PRJNA326480) | marine metagenome | isolation source: seawater | place: Indian Ocean: North | collected 2010
ACAAAATTTTCTAAATCTTTAGCTTTGACAGTATAGCTTTGCTTGCCACTATATATTTTAAGATCAGAACCTTTTTCAAGTGTTTTGATAAAGACCAATTTATTTTCTTTCGATTCAAATTTCTTTTTATCAATATTGATAATTTTATTTCCCTTTCCTTTTGAAAGAATTGGTAAATCTTTAGAATCAATTAAAAGCATTTTTCCCTCCTCAGTGATAGAAGCGATATAAGAATTTTCTAATGAAGTAAATTTTTCGGGTCCAAGAGGAATTGCTCCTTTTGTATTCAAAGCCGCTTTTCCAGATTTATTTTTTGTTTGAAGATCTGAAATTTTTGCAATAAAACCATATCCACTATTTGCTGCCAACAAACAATATTCTTCTTCTGTTCCTGCAACAACCCCCGCAAAAGTAGAGCCAGATTGAGAGTTAATGCTACTAGAAACTGGATCTCCTTGTCCTCTAGCCGAAGGAAGTTTATGAATTGGCAAAGTAAAAGCTTTTCCAAAACTATCGATTATTACCGCATTTTGACTATTACGTGCGGTAACTGAAGAAAGAAAGTCATCTCCCTCTCTATATTGCAAGCTTTCAGGATCTATCTCATGGCCTTTGGCAGCTCTAATCCACCCTCTCTTAGATAACACTACTGTCATAGGGTCATTTGAAATTAAATCTTTCTCATCGAAAGCCTTAGCTTCTTCCGCCTCTACTAGATCACTATTTCTAGCGTCGCCGTATTCTTCTAAATCCTCTTTAAGCTCTTTTTTTAACAATGTTTTTAATCTACTTGAAGAGCCTAGAATTTTTTCAATTTCTTTTGCCTCTGAAGAAAGATCTTTTTTTTCTGACAATATCGCTTCCTCTTCTAACTTTGCTAACTGTCTTAGACGTATATCTAAAATTGCATTTGCCTGTATCTCAGAAAGCTTAAATTTTTTCATCAAGGCCTTTTTTGGCTCGTCATGTGTTCTGATAATTTTTATCACTTCGTCAAGATTTAAATACGCTTTTAATAGACCATCTAAAATATGTAACCGGTCATTTACCCAATCTAGTCGATGTTGAAGTCTTCTTTTAACCGTCTCAGTTCTAAACTTTATCCATTCTTTTAAAATTCCCTTGAGGTCAAAAACTCTTGGTTTTCCATTAAGGCCAATGGCATTAAGATTGACACGAACATTTTTTTGCAACTCTGTAGTCGCAAACAAATGGCTCATTAAGGCATTTTTATCGATTCTATTAGAACGTGGTGAAATGATAATTCTTACTGGGTTTGTTTCGTCACTTTCATCTCTTAAATCTTCAATCATAGTAATTTTTTTTGAATCAATTTGTGAAGCTATTTGCTCAAGTATTTTTGATGAAGAAATTTGGTAGGGAAGCGAATTTATAACTATTTCGCCATTTTCAATCTCATAAGTAGCTCTTAATTTAATAGAGCCTCTTCCTGATGTATAAATTTCTTCAAGTTCTTCTTTTGAGGAAATGATTTCAGCCTTTGTAGGAAAATCAGGGCTTGGTATAAAACTCATCAAATCTTTGATTGAAAGTTTGGGGGAATCTAAAAGACCGATAGTTGCTTGGACAACTTCTTTTAAGTTGTGAGGAGGAATATCTGTAGCCATTCCCACAGCTATTCCAGAAGCTCCATTAAGTAAAACATTAGGCAATCTAGATGGTAGAAATTTTGGCTCAATCAGCGTGCCATCAAAGTTGGGCATCCAATCTACCGTGCCTTGAGAAATTTCGGTTAAAAGATTTTGTGAATAAGATGAAAGTCTGCATTCGGTGTATCGCATGGCTGCAAAACTTTTTGGATCATCCAAAGATCCAAAATTTCCTTGACCCTCAATTAGTGGATATCTTGTTGAGAATTCTTGAGCCATCAACACCATCGCCTCATATGCGGCGCCGTCACCATGAGGATGGAATTTTCCAATTACATCTCCTACCGTTCTTGCGCTTTTTTTAAATTTAGCTGAAGACTTTAAACCTAGCTCGGACATTGCATATACAATTCTTCTTTGAACCGGTTTAAGGCCGTCTCCGACAAAAGGTAAGGCTCTGTCCAATATTACATACATAGAATATTCTAAGTATGCTTTTTCAGCATAACCGCCAATTGGCAAGCTTTCTTCTTTACTCATTTAAGCTAGCAAGGTCTCCTTTTGTTTCTAACCAGTTTTTTCTATCGCCTGCACGTTTTTTAGACAACAACATATCCATTAACGAAGTAGAGGTGTTGCCTTTTTCTAAAGTTAGTTTTAGAAGCCTTCTTCCATCTAACTCCATTGTCGTCTCTCTTAACTGACTTGGATTCATTTCTCCTAAACCTTTAAATCTTTGAATCTCAATTTTCTTTTGCTTATTTTTTGAATTTAGTTGCTTTACTATCTTTTCTTTTTCATCTTCATCTAGGGCATAAAACACTTCTTTTCCTTGATCTATCCTAAATAAAGGAGGTTGAGCTATATACACATGCCCAGCTTCAACCAGAGGCCTGAAATGTTTTAAAAATAGTGCGCAAATAAGTGTAGCAATGTGTGCGCCATCAGTATCAGCATCGGCCAAAATACATATTTTTCCGTACCTTAAATTTTCCAAAGTCCTGCAACCTGGCTCCAAACCTAAAGCCATAGCGATGTCTTTCACTTCTTGTGATTGTGTAACAGCATCTGTATCAACTTCCCAAGTATTTAAAATTTTTCCTTTAAGCGACATTACAGCTTGAAATTGTCTATTTCTTGCCTGTTTAGCTGATCCTCCTGCTGATTCTCCTTCAACCAAAAATAATTCTGTCTCTGAGATTTCTCCTGAAACACAATCTGATAACTTTCCAGGTAAAGTTATTCCTTTTGTGATCTTCTTTCTTTCAACTTTTTGACTAGCTTTCACTCTTGCCTGAGCATTTTCAATAGCTATAAAAGCTATTTCTTCAGCCGCTTCAGTATGTTGATTCAACCATATTGCAAGACTATCTTTAGAAATTGACGATGCTACATTTTGAAAATCTTTTGAAGACAATTTTTCCTTTGTTTGGCCACTAAACTGAGGATCTGTAAGTTTAGCCGATAAAACAAAATTACAATTTTTCCATACATCATCGGATGATAATTTGACCCCTCTTGGTATTAGTTTTCTATAGTCACAAAATTCTTTTAGCGCCTCGGTCATTCCGCTTTTCATTCCATTTACATGGGTCCCACCTTGGGGAGTTGGAATAAGATTTACATAACTTTCTGAAATTTTTTCTTTTTCACCTCGCTCCCATACTAGTGCCCATGAAAGAGCTGAATCTTTATCAATGTGCTCCCCAACAATTGGTTTTTCAGGAATATAAAGACCTTCGCCTAGTTCATTTACCAGGTAATCTCCCAAGCCGTCTACGTAACACCATTCTTCTCTAGTTTTAGAAATTTCGTCTTTATATTTTATGGTGAGTCCAGGACATAGGACTGCTTTAGCTCTTAAAGCGTTAGAAAGGTTTTTTGATGAAATTTTTTCAGTATCAAAAAAACTTGCATCTGGTTTAAAGACAACTTTTGTTCCCGTATTTCTTTGTCCTACCGAATCAACTTTTTTTAGATCTTTTTTTTTCAAGCTGTCAGTAAATTCAATAGCAAACTTAGAGCCATCTCTCTTGATTTCTGCTTTTAGATAACTTGAAAGAGCATTTACTACTGAGACTCCCACTCCATGCAAACCTCCTGAAAAAACATACTCCTTATTAGAGAACTTGGCTCCTGCGTGTAATCTAGAAAATATTAATTCAACGCCCGGTACTTTTTCCTCTGGATGCAAATCAACTGGCATCCCCCTTCCATCATCTTCGACAGAGATGGAATTATCCTTATGCAGAGAAACAGAAATTTCTTTTGCGTATCCGGCAATTGCTTCATCAACACTGTTGTCTACAACTTCCATGACAAGGTGATTTGGACTTGAGGTATCGGTATACATACCAGGTCTTTTCCTTACGGGCTCTAATCCCGATAAGACCTCAATTGACTCAGCGGTATATTTTGAGTTGGCCAAAATTAAAGATTATTTAGTAAATTTTCTGCTGTACTTACTTCAAGAGCGGTTCCCGCTTCCACAAAAACTGCCTCTAAGACATTATTATTCGCAACAGCAGCATACCTTGCTGAAATTTCTCCAAAACCAATCATTGAAGCGTCTGCCAAAAGGCCCATAGCTTTGGAAAACTCACCATTTCCATCCGATAGAAAAGTTACTTTGTCAGATGCCTCAAGGTGCTTTTCCCACGCTTTCATTACAAAAGCATTATTCACTGCTAAGCAAACAATTTCATCTATACCTTTTGAAATAATTTCTTCAGATTTTTCAATATAACCAGGGAGTTGAATTGAACATGTTGACGAAAATGCACTCGGCACAGAAACTATAGCTACCTTTTTATCAGCGAGATATTCAGTGCTGTCAATGGTATCTACTCCTTTTTCTCCAAGCTTAAATAGCTTTGCTGAGGGTAATTGCTCTCCCACTTTAATCATGTTCTCTCCTAAATTTCATTATAAATTTTACTTCCGGAATCTCTGAATTCCTGCGCTTTTTGTTCCATGGCTTTTTCCTGAGCTTCAATTTCTTTTTTCGCATAATCTCTGACATCTTGAGAAATTTTCATCGAACAAAATTTTGGTCCACACATAGAGCAAAAATGTGCTACTTTGGCAGAATCTTTAGGTAGAGTTTCGTCGTGATAAGATTTTGCCCTTTCCGGATCCAAGCCTAAATTAAATTGATCCTCCCAACGAAAATCAAATCTTGCCAATGAAAGTGCATTGTCTCTCAGCTGTGCTGAAGGAAGTCCTTTAGCTAGATCTCCAGCATGTGCTGCAATTCTATAAGCCATCAATCCTTCTTTTACATCTTCTTTATTAGGCAACCCTAAATGTTCTTTAGGAGTGACATAACATAACATTGCACACCCATACCATCCTATCATCGCCGCTCCAATTGCCGAGGTGATATGGTCATATCCTGGAGCAATATCTGTGGTTAAAGGACCTAATGTATAGAATGGAGCTTCGTGACATTCTTCTAGCTGTAAATCCATATTTTCTTTAATTAGCTGCATGGGTACATGCCCAGGACCTTCAATCATTGTTTGTACATCATATTTCCAAGCTATTTTTGTCAACTCTCCCAAAGTTTTTAACTCTGAAAATTGTGCCTCATCATTTGCATCAGCTATAGATCCAGGTCTTAGACCATCGCCTAGAGAAAAAGTAACATCATACTCTCTCATTATTTTGCAAATATCTTCAAAATGGGTGTAGAGAAAATTTTCTTTATGATGAGCTAAACACCACTTAGCCAAAATAGAACCTCCCCTAGAAACAATACCAGTTACTCTTTCAGCCGTCATTGGAACATACCTAAGTAACACCCCAGCATGTATCGTAAAGTAATCAACGCCTTGTTCAGCTTGTTCTATCAAAGTTTCTTTGAAAACCTCCCAATTTAAATCTTCAGCAACGCCGTTTACTTTTTCAAGAGCTTGATAAATTGGAACCGTGCCAATAGGGACTGGAGAATTTCTTACAATCCACTCTCTCGTTTCATGGATATTCTTTCCAGTAGACAAATCCATGACTGTATCTGCACCCCATCTTGTAGACCATGTAAGTTTTTCTACTTCGTCATGAATTGAAGACGACAAGGCAGAATTTCCAATATTTGCATTGACTTTAATCTTGAAGTTCCTACCTATTATCATCGGCTCTATTTCAGGATGATTAATATTTGCTGGAATTACGGCTCTTCCTGAAGCAACTTCATCGCGAACAAACTCTGGAGTTATTATCTTTGGAAGATTAGCTCCTAAATTTTCACCTGTATGGTAAGTTCCTTGTCTTAAATTTTCATTTTCTTCACTGCATTGATTCTCACGTATTGCAATGTATTCCATCTCTTCAGTTATTTTGCCTTGCTTAGCTAACGACATTTGAGTTGAATTTGGAAGAGAAGCTTTTCTAGATTTTAACCAATTATCTCTTAACTTTGGCAGTCCTTTCTCAATGTCTATAGAAACTTCAGGATCAGAATAAGGCCCCGAAGTATCATATAAATAAATAGGAGGATTATCTTGTTTTCCTTCGGAACTTATTGATTGAGTCTGCAAAACTTTTCTCATTGGAACCTTAATATTTTTATTAGATCCATTGACATAAATCTTTTTGGATCCATTAAAAAGTTTGGTAGCGGTGTGAAGAATTTGCGTTGATTCTGGAGAGGTGTCTAGCGTTCTAGATGATAATTTCTTCACTAATGATATTTTAAAACTATTTGCGTCTGAACAAAATTGTTTTTTTAAAAAAAAACTAATTTTTATATAAAATTATAATCATTTGTATAATGTTTACAGTGTCAACTTTAAATAATATATAATTCTTATGTGTTTAAATTAAATTTTCTTATTATTTCATTCTTCCTTTCGATTTTTGTAAGTGGGCAATCATTGTCTCTTGCCGAGATTTATGAATTAGCATTAGATAAAGATCCCGAATTAAAAATAGCAGAAGCAACTTATCGTGCTGAAAAAGAAGCCAAAGCTAAGGGAATAGCAGGTCTCTTGCCAAGCTTGACCACTAGAGGCATTACTAGCTGGAATGAATCAGAAGTTCTTCGAGGTTCTCAATCCACCTTTTTTGACGGTACCGGAAATAATACTTATGGATATTCTGCGGATTTAATTCAACCCATCTTTAGGGTTGATAGATGGTTTCAATTCAGCCAAGGAAAAGCGATGAGCGAAATTGCTAAAGCCAAATTTGCTTTTGCTCAACAAGAAACTATAACTAGGGTTTCGATAACATATTTCAACTTATTAAAAGCAATAAAAAACTTGGAAGTAGCTCAAGCAGAGGAAAGTGCAATCAAGAGACAAAGAGACATTGCAAAAAGACTTTTTGAAGAGGGAGTTTCCTCTGTTACTAATTTTCAAGAGGCACAAGCATTTTATGACCTATCCCAAGTTTCAAGGATTGCTAGTCAAGGTCAATTGGAATTTGCTCGTGAAGCATTAATAGCAATTATTGGAGAAGCGCCAGATTTAGCTGATTTAAATGAGACGTATCCAGTTAGCTCGCCTAACCCTAAGTCTCAAGAACAATGGGTAGGTATGGGCTTAACTAATAATTTTTCTCTGAAAGCTGCAAAACTTGCTACCAGAGCCTCCAAGAGAAATGCGCAAAGTAAGCTTTCTGATCATTTCCCAGATGTTGACCTTGTCGCTAATGTGACTAGAAACAATAGTAGACAACCTTCCTTCGCTGGTGGGAATTTTAGTTTTGAAGAAAATTATATTGAAGATAGAAAATACAGCCTTCAATTTTCCTGGCCTTTAATGGCTGGTGGGCTTATTAGTTCAGAAAGAAGGGAAGCTTATGCAAATTTTGAAAAAGCCCAACAAGAAGAAATATTAATGGAAAGAAAAATTAAACAACAAATCAAATCTTCTTATTCATCTGTGCTCACAAACCTAGCGAATGTTAAAGCTCGTGAACAAGCATTAAAATCTTCCCAATCAGCTTTGCGAGCTACTCAATTTGGGTATGAATCTGATACAAGGAATATCGTAGATTTGCTTAATGCAGAAAGAAATTTTTTCTCAGCTCAGAGAGATTTTAATTCTTCTAAATATGATTTTATTATTGCGGAACTTAATCTCAAATTATCTGCTGGCATCTTATCTCCTGCTGATATTTATGACATCAGTAATTTTATGACAGATTAATATGCCTGAACTTCCCGAAGTAGAAACGACTCTGCGTGGAATTTCAAAAAGGATTCTAAATAAGCAAATAAATTCTTTTGAGCCTCGGACCGAGAAACTAAGGTGGCCAATAAATAAAAACCTTAAAAAATTTCTTAAAAATAAAAAGGTGTGTTCTGCAGAACGCAGAGGAAAATATATTATTTTAAATCTTTCAAAAGGGCATCTCTTAATTCATTTAGGTATGTCAGGAAAACTTAGAGTTTTCAATAAACCTACTGAGCCAAAAAAACATGAACATTGGGATATAAATTTTACTGATGGTTGGACCTTAAGATATACAGACATTAGAAAGTTTGGTGCCTTAATAAAAATTGATACTAAACCTGATCAACATAAATTACTTAAAAATTTAGGGCCCGAACCACTTGGTAACAGCTTTAACGGAGAATACCTATTTTCAGTCACGAGAAAAAAAACACGTCCGATAAAAAATTTAATCATGGATGCAAATGTTGTCACTGGCGTAGGGAATATTTATGCTAATGAAGCGCTTTTTTTAGCTGGAATACGCCCGAGGAAACAATCGCGAAGACTCTCAAAAACCAACTGCGAAGATCTGTCTCGAGCCATAAGGCAGACTTTGACTGAGGCAATTGAAGCTGGTGGAACCACACTCAAAGACTACACCAACGCGTCTGAAGCGCCTGGTTACTTTAAGAAGGAGCTAAGAGTTTACGATCGCGGCAATCTTCCCTGTTTAACTTGCGGAGTCAAGTTGAAATTAATCAAACAAGCAAACAGGCAAACTGTGTACTGCCCTGTTTGTCAAAATTAAGAAAGTTTACTTTTTAACGCTTCTAATGAAATTGGGTGAACAAATTCAGAAACATCCCCGCCCATTTTGCAGATTTCTTTTACAAGAGTAGATGAAATATAGGAATACTTTTCTTTAGGCGTTAAAAATACACTTTCTAATTCAGGCATCATTGCGCGGTTCATATTGGCTAATTGAAATTCATATTCAAAATCGGCGACAACTCTTAACCCTCTGATTAAAATTTTCGCATCATTGTTTTTTGCTAAATCAACCAATAGACCTGAAAAGCCAATCACTTCAATTTTTTTGTTATCAGAAAATATTTTCTTTGCAATTTCAATTCTCTCTTCAAGAGTAAATAAAGGATTTTTAGCTTCGCTAGCTGCAATGGCTATAACAACTGAATCAAATAATTCGCAAGCCCTTTCAATTAAATCGACATGCCCTTTAGTGATTGGATCAAAAGTACCAGGATAAATAGCTTTTTGACTCATTGAGGTATTATATTCTATTTACCTAAGTAATTTAGAAATAATACCTCCGAGTTATGAAAGCTTAAAACAGATCTGCATTCATGACTTTATTCCATGCGCTTATAAAGTCATTGATAAATTTATCTTTATTGTCCTCGGTGGCATACACTTCAACCAAGGCTCTCAATTGAGAATTCGATCCAAAAACCAAATCAGCTCTTGACGCTGTTCTAGCTTTTTCACCAGTCACTCTGTCAAAGGCTTCATATGAGTTGCCCGTACCATTTGGTTTCCACTGAACTCTCATATCTAAAAGAGTTTTGAAATAATCATTTGAGAGTTCGTCAGGGGTTGATGAAAGCAATCCATAGTCACTTGCAGTGATTCCGAGAGATCTCATTCCTCCAAGAAGTACGGTCATCTCTGGAGCTGTAAGACCTAACAGCTGAGATTTATCCAACATTATTTCTTCAGCGCTAACACTTAGTCCAGACCTATGATAATTTCTAAAAGCACAAGACAAAGGCTCTAAATATTCAAATGAATCCGCATCGGTTTGCTCTTGTGAGGCATCACCTCTTCCTGGTGTGAAAGGAACTTCTGCGCCAGTAGCTTTTTCAATACCGACATTTCCGCCAAGAATTATGACATCAGCAATAGATACACCAAATTCTTCAGAGATAGATGAATAGATATCAAGAACTTTTGAAAGCTGCTCAGGTTTATTAGCTTCCCAATCTTTTTGAGGCGCTAAACGTATTCTTGCTCCATTAGCTCCTCCACGCATATCAGAACCTCTATATGTAGAAGCACTAGCCCAGGCTGTTTCAACCATTTCTTGAATGGACAAACCACATGACTGGAGTTTTTCTCTGACAGCATCTACATCGTAATCGGAGGTTCCTGCTGGGATTGGATCCTGCCATATTAAATCCTCTTCAGGAACTTCAGGTCCCATGTAATTAGACTTAGGACCCATATCTCTGTGCAACAACTTAAACCAAGCTTCAGCAAAAGCATCGGCAAATTCATCAGGATTATTTAGAAAATGCTCTGATATTTTTTTATAACTAGGATCAGTCTTTAGGGCGATATCAGTAGTTGCCATAATTGTTGGCTCTTTTTTACTTGGATCATGTGCGCTAGGAGCCATATCCTCTTCTTTTTGATCTTTCGCATACCACTGGTGCGCACCAGCAGGACTTTTGCCTAACTCCCAATCGTATTTGAAAAGTAGTTCAAAATACCCGTTGTCCCATTTTATTGGATTTGTGGTCCAAGCTCCTTCTAGTCCACTTGTAATGGTATCTTGACCCATTCCACTTCCGTGGGCATTGGTCCACCCTAAACCCATTTGTTCAATCGGCGCTCCTTCAGGTTCTGATTGAACCAAATCAGCATCTCCAGCACCATGACATTTTCCGAAGGTATGTCCACCTGCAACAAGCGCAACGGTTTCATAGTCGTTCATTGCCATTCGACCAAAAGTTGTTCTTATATCATGTGCACTAGCCATCGGATCTGGATTTGCATCTGGTCCTTGTGGATTGACATAGATTAAACCCATTTGAACTGCAGCAAGAGGGTTATCTAATTCTCTTTCTCCTTTGTAACGCGTATTTTCTAACCATTGTTCTTCGACGCCCCATAAAATATCTTCCTCAGGAGCCCAAATATCTGGCCTACCCCCACTGAATCCATAGGTTTTTCCGCCCATCGATTCGATGGCTACGTTGCCAGAAAGTATCAGTAAATCTGCCCAACTTATTTTGTTTCCGTATTTTTCTTTTATTGGCCACAAAAGACGTCTAGCTTTATCAAGATTTCCATTATCAGGCCAGCTGTTTAGTGGAGCAAAACGTTGAGCGCCTGTACCTCCACCACCTCGGCCATCAGTTGAACGATAAGTTCCAGCAGCATGCCAAGTTAGCCTGATAAAAAATGGTCCATAGTGACCATAATCAGCTGGCCACCAATCTTGAGAATCTGTCATGAGGTCTAGTAGATCTTGCTTCAATGCAAAATAGTCTAATTTTTCAAATTCAGACTTATAGTCAAAGTCTTCTCCCATTGGATTTGATTTTGTATCGTGTTGGTGAAGAATGCTTAAGTTGAGCTGGTCAGGCCACCAATCTTTATTTGAAGTTCCGCTTGTTGTGTTTTTAGTCATTGAGCCATGCATAACTGGACATTTTTCAACGTTTGACTCTGTTTTATCCATAATACCCTCTAATTTATTATTAAAACTTCTTTTAATTTACCTTTATTTCATATATTGTTAAATATATATTTTTCTAACTTATAATTCGATAAAATCGAACATAAATGATTTCAATAAAACAGATTAATTACGCAATTGCTGTAGCTGAAACCCTGCATTTCAAAAAAGCGGCAGAAAAATGTTTTGTCTCTCCTTCCACGTTAAGTAATGCAATAACAGAAATGGAAGGTCAGCTTGGACTTAAAATTTTTGAACGTGATAATAAAAAAGTTATTGTTACAAACCTAGGCCAATCAATAATAGAGAAAGCTAAAAATATTAAAAATGAAATTGAGAACATAAGTAAGTTAAGTGAACTTAATTCAGAGCCTTTTTCAAATTCAATATCTTTAGGAATTATACCGACCATTGGACCTTTCCTTCTTCCAATACTTTTACCAAGAATAAAGAAGGATTATCCAAACTTAAATTTAAATATTGTTGAGGCTCAAACCGATGTACTTTTAAAAAGGATATCTTCTGGAGAGATAGAAATGGCAATTATGGCGTTACCATTTGAAACCTCTGGTTACAAAGTAAATAAGTTTTGGAACGAAAATTTTTTTTGGATTACGAAAAAAGAAGATCCTAGATCAGATAAACATTCAATTAAGGCGAAAGACCTAGATTTATCGGAATTAATAATGCTCGAGGAAGGAAATTGTTTAAAAGACCATATTTTAAATGCTTGTAAAATAAAGAATACTTCAAAAATTACTTTCAACGCTTCTACTTTAAGCACTTCGATTGAGCTAGTAAAAGGAGGAATAGGAACCACGCTTGTTCCAGAAATGGCGGTAACTAAGCTTATTGCTGACAATCCAGAGTTATCAAAAATAAGACTAGACGAAAAAGGTCCTCATAGAGAGATTGCTTTAATATCTAGACAAAATTATGCTGGAGAAAGAGAACTTAAAGGCTTGGTGAAATTATTTTCAGAAGAGTTAACAAAACACAAAAATATTCAAATTAATTAGTTTTTAATTTCTACTTTAAGTTTTTTAATTTGTCTTTTGTTTGAAGAAAGAATACTGAATTTTATATTATCGATTTTTATTGACTCTCCAGTTTTAGGAAATCTTCCAAATTTGTTCGTGACGATGCCTCCAATGGTATCAAAATCCTCATCGGAAAAATTAGTAGAAAAACTTTTATTAAATTCTTCAATTTCTGTAATTGCTTGAACAGAATATTCTGTTTCAGATTTTTGAATAATTTTTGTTTTTTCTCCAATATCTGTCTCATCTTCTATTTCTCCGACTATCTCTTCTAATACGTCTTCAATAGTAACCAATCCACTGACTTCTCCAAATTCATCTACAACGAGCGCCATGTGACTTCTATTAGATTTAAATTCGTCTAATAAGACATTTATTTTTTTACTTTCAGGTATGTGGTTAACAGGCCTTACTATTTCCTGTATTTCAAACTCATCAATATTGAAACCTTCATTTATGAGTCCTGGGGCAAATTTCAACAAATCTTTAGCAAGTAATATTCCAATAATTTTGGACTCGTCCTCATTAAAAACTGGAAACCTAGAGTGGGAAGATTTAACAACCTTATTGATTAACTGATCAGTGCTATCGGATTCATTTAAAGAAATCATCTGTGATCTTGGAACCATCACATCTCTTACTGGTATCGATGCAAACTCTATGGTTTCCTCCATCATCTCAAGCACATCTTTGTCAATGATGTTATTTTCTTCAGCCTCTTTTAAAACAGATGCTAACTCGTTCTGATTCACAGGCTTAAAAGAAATTTTTCTATAAATCTCTCTTAAATTGTTTCTTATTCTTTTGAAGATGCCCAGTTTTTGATCCAACTGAGCCTCAGTACTTGGAGGTTCTTCTTTCATCCTAATAAGGATCTCCTGCGGATAGACTTTTCATAATTTTCTTTTCAATACTTTCCATCTTATTTTCTTCTTCTTTTTTAATGTGATCAAATCCTATTAAGTGAAGAAGGCCGTGGATTATCATATGTTTTAATCTATTTTCAAAGATTTTTTTATATTTTTTTGATTCCTCATAAATTATCTCTTCGCATAAGGCAATTTCACCGATTAAAGTTTTTTCATCACCTACTGGAAAATTTTCAGGCAATTCAAATGATAAAACATTAGTGGGTTTGTCTTTATTTCGATAAGTTTTATTTAATAATTGCATCTCCTCAGAACTAACAAAACTTAAGTTTAATTGATGATTTTTTGTAAATTTATATTCAACGGTTTTCAATACTTCTACAACAACATCCAAGATTTCTGATTTTGATAATTTGATAAATTTTGATGATTTAAAATTGTTTAGACTAAGATGCATCAATCCTTTTTTCGTTCGTATGCTTCAATAATTTTTTGTACTAAATTATGTCTTACAACGTCGTCCGCGTGAAAATAATGGAAGGCAATATCTTTTTGACCGTCTAAGATTTTAACAGCATCTGATAAACCTGAAGGCGTGCCTTTAGGAAGATCCGTTTGAGTAATATCTCCGGTAACGACTGCCGTTGAACCAAAGCCAATCCTTGTAAGAAACATTTTCATTTGAGCGGGAGTACAATTTTGAGCTTCGTCTAAAATTAAAAAGGCATCATTTAAAGTCCTTCCTCTCATATACGCGAGAGGTGCGACCTCTATTTTTCCATTTTCAATCAATCTACCAACTTTTTCTGGGCCCATCATGTCAAACAAAGCGTCATAAAGGGGACGAAGATAAGGATCTACTTTTTGAGAGAGATCGCCTGGTAAAAAACCTAAATGTTCTCCAGCTTCCACAGCCGGTCTAGTCAAGATAATTTTATTAACCTTTTCTTCAACAAACATATTAACTGCTGCTGCAACTGCGATGTAAGTCTTGCCCGTCCCAGCAGGGCCAATCCCAAAAGATATATCATGGTCCATAATTGCTTGAACAAAGTTTTTTTGTGATTTATTTCTTGGAGTGACATATAACTTAGGAGTTTGAATCGTTAAATCTTTTTCTTTTTCAAGTTCAAAGATTGTTCCATCGACATCTGATGCAGTCCCATTCAGCGCTCTACAAATTGAAAAATGGACTTCGTCAGGTGAAACTGATTCACTAGTTTGGGCAAGAGCGGCAAGATCTTCCAGAATCATTCTTGCTTTTACAACATTATTTTTTTCACCAGAAATTGAAAAACTATTTCCCCTACTTTTAATTTTAATTGATAGAGAGCTTTCTATTTGTTCAATATTTGCGTTCACAGGCCCGCAAATTAGAGAGAGATTTTGAGTCTCGATTTCAGGTAATTTAAATTTTAGCTTTGGCATATATTAGAATCTTTCTAACTTACCTCTCAATGAATTAGTCAACTGATCAACAATCTTTATATTTACGAATTTACCTATTTTCTCATGACTAGAAGCAAAATTAACAACTCTGTTATTTTCTGTTCTCGCCTGAAGCTCCCCAGGATTTTTTTTAGAAACTCCCAATACTAAGCAATTTTCTATTGTACCTACCATTTTTCTAGATATTTTAGATGAAAGTTCATTCAACTTGTGTTGAAGGATTGTCAATCTTTCTTTTTTAACTTCCAAAGTAACGTTATCTTCCATTTCAGCAGCCGGAGTATTGGGCCTTGGACTATAAACAAAGCTAAAAGACTCATCAAACCCAACTTTTTCAACCAAATCCATTGTATCTTGAAAATCTTTATCTGTTTCTCCAGGAAATCCAACAATAAAATCTGACGAAAAACTTATGTTTGGTCTGTTGGCTTTAATTCGAGCAATCAGGTCTAAATAATCTGATGCAGTGTATCTTCGTCTCATTAATTTTAAAATTCTATCTGATCCACTTTGAACAGGTAAATGAACATGACTTACTAATTCTGGAATGTGTTTGTAAAGCTCGACTAGGTCGTCCTTAAATTCATAAGGATGACTAGTGGTATATCTGATTCTGTCAATTCCATCGATTTCCGAAGTTTTTTCAATTAAAAAAGCCAAAGAAGTTTTTTTATCCCGATATGTACCCTTAAAATTATTTACATTTTGCCCAAGAAGATTTATTTCCCTTACTCCTCTATTCGCTAGTGAATTGATTTCCAATAAAATATCTTCTACTGGACGACTGACTTCATGTCCCCTTGTATGCGGTACTACGCAAAAAGAACAATATTTATTGCAGCCCTCTGCGATCGAAACAAAAGCTGTGACTTCGTCAGTATTGGATTGAGGCAGATAATCAAATTTTTCTATTTTTGGGAAACTTACATCAAGTTGTCTATTTGAGGTTTGGCTTGCATCTTTATACATATTTGGAAGCCTATGAAGAGTCTGAGGCCCAAAGACAATGTCAACTGCGGGCGCTCTTTGCGTAATCTTTTTCCCCTCTTGGCTTGCCACACAACCGCCAATTGCAATTTTTAGTTTAGGATTTTTATCTTTAAGTTTTTTCCACCGACCAATTTGATGAAATACCTTTTCTTGGGCCTTTTCTCTAATAGAACAAGTATTGAGTACAAGTAAATCAGCGTCTTCAGGATTATCAGTTGGCATGAATTGCTCCTCCGCTGACAAAAGGTCTAGCATTTTTTCAGAATCATACTCATTCATCTGGCAGCCATGAGTTTTAATAAAAACTTTTCTCATTTTATTTAACCTGATTTAGCAAAAATAGTGTCTCTGTAGAATCTCAATTCATTTATAGATTCGTAAACATCCGCCTGCGCTCTGTGCGCAGCAGTTTTATTAGTATGCTGAATTGAGATCTCTGGTCTCCACCTCTTCGTCAGCTCTTTAACCGAACTAACGTCTATACATCTGTAATGAAAATAATCCTCCAATTCTGGCATATATAAAGTTAAAAATTTCCTATCGTGCCATACTGTATTACCACAAAGCGGAGATGAATTTTTTTTCACATGTTCCCTTAAAAATCTCAAGGTTTCTTGCTCCGCTTCTTCTTGAGAAATATTACTATTAAGCACGTCTTCAATTAACCCGGAGTCTCCATGATGAGTTTGATTCCAATCATCCATAGCGTCTATATACTCTTGAGGTTGAGAAACTACTAAATTAGGTCCATCAATAATTTCAGTAAGATCTTCATTAGTAACTGCTGTAAAGATCTCAATAATCCGTTCAGCGCTAGGGTCCAACCCTGTCATTTCTAAATCTAACCAGATTAATTTTTTTTCCATACGATTACTCTACAATAGTAACAAAATAAGAGAATTTATGACGAAAGAGAATAAAAACGAAACTCATTTTGGTTACAAAAAAGTTAACTCTAAAGAAAAACCTGATTTGGTTAAAGAAGTTTTTGATTCAGTATCAAATAAATATGATCTTATGAACGATCTTATGTCTTTGGGAGTTCATAGATTATGGAAAAAAGCTACTATTCAGATGAGTAATTTAAAATCAGGAAATTCCGTTTTAGACGTCGCTGGCGGAACTGGAGATCTTGCCATTTTGTTTTCAGATCTAGTAGGTGAATCAGGCTCTGTATTTCTCTCAGACATAAACGAAAAGATGCTGAAGGTTGGTAGAGACAGAATTATAGATTCAGGATGCAATAACGTTTTAAATCTCGTGGCAGATGCAGAAACGTTACCTTTCGAAGATGAGAAATTTCATTGTATTTCTATAGCCTTTGGGATAAGAAATGTTACTAATAAAGATCAAGCTTTAAAGGAGTTTTATAGGTGTTTGAAGCCTGGCGGAAGATTGTTGGTTTTAGAATTTTCTAATCCTGAATACAATTGGCTTTCAGAATTATATGACCTTTACTCTTTTAATCTGTTACCGAAACTTGGGCAATGGGTTGCTGGAGATAGCAAAAGTTACGAATATTTGGCCGAATCTATAAGAATGCATCCAAAACAAGATGAATTTTTAAAAATGATGAATAAAGCAGGATTTAAAAATGCTGAATATCAAAATATGACTGGTGGAATTGTTGCATTACACTTTGGTGAAAAAATTATATGACAGCACTCTCTCGTTTTTTAAAAATTACTTACTTATTTTTTAGCTATCGCCTAAATGAAATTTTCCCTAAAGAGGCACTACCTAAATGGCTTTTTTTCTTATTTTTATTAAATCCCTTTAAGTTTTCTAAAAAAAATAGATCTTCTGGAGAAAGGCTTGCAGAGGCTTTAGAGAAAGCTGGTCCTGTGTTTATAAAATTCGGACAAATATTATCGACGCGACCTGATCTTTTAGATGAAGAAATAGTTAGCGCGTTAAAAAAATTTCAAAACAATTTAGAACCTTTTGAAACAAAGGTTGCTAAAGAAATAATTGAGCTGGACTTAGGAAAGCCTATAAACGAAATTTTCGTTGAATTTAATGACAAACCTCTTGCTGCGGCCTCAATTGCTCAAGTTCATGAAGCAAAACTCAAGACTGGAGAAAAAGTCGTAGTAAAAGTGGTGCGTCCAGACTTAGAAAAAAAGATAAAAAAAGATCTATCATTGTTAAAAGCTATTGGCTATTTTGCCAACAAATTTAAATCTGACGCAAAGAGATTAAAATTAAAAGAAATGATCGACGAGTATGAATTGGTTATAAATTCAGAAGTGGATCTAAAAAAAGAGGCTGGCAATACTATCCAAACTGCTAATTTTTTCGAAAATAATGAGCTGTTGTACGTACCAAAAACATACACAGAATTTTCAGGTCTAAAAACTCTTACTTTAGAAAAAATTGAAGGCATTCCTGTAACTGATATAGAAACATTAATAAAAAAAGAAGTGGATTTAAAGTTGCTTGCAGAGCGTGGAGTTAGTATTTTTTTTAAGCAATTATTTGAAGACAATTTTTTTCATGCGGATATGCATCCAGGAAATATTTTTGTAAATGCTTCCGATCCTAAATCTCCATCCTATGTTGCCGTGGATTATGCAATTTGCGGAAGCTTGAGTGAGAAAGAGCAGTTGCTAATAGGAAAAATGCTTGCAGATATGTTCAGCAAAAATTATTCAGGAGTAGCAAAAACTATGATTTCTGCAGGTTGGGTAGACCAAACAACAAGACCCATTGAGCTGGAAGTAACCATCAGGACTGCTCTAGATCCAATTTTTGAAAAGCCTTTCAGCGAAATAAAATTTGGAGAAATGCTTTTGTATCTTTTTGAAGAGACTAGAATTTATAATTTGTCGCTTCCAGCCTCATTACTTTTGCTTCATAAAACACTTCTAAATATAGAAGGCCTAGGCCGACAGATTTACCCTGATTTAGATTTATGGAGTACAGCGAAACCATTCATTCAGCAGTGGATTAATAAAAAATACAATCCAGCAAATTTATTTAAAAAAATTAAAGATGACGTTCCTAATTTGTTTGAAAAAGCATATGAACTTCCTGAAAAATTAGAAGCTATATTTGAAAATATTTCTAATTTAGATGAATTTAATGATGAAGTTAAAAGTCTAAGAAAGGAAATAAATACCCAAAAAACCTCTATGAATTATTTATTAATAGCTTCTGCAGTAATAATTATTTCGGTAATATCGATATCATTAACACTATGAGTGATTCAACTAGCATAATAAATAGGCTGTCCTTACTTTTAAAAGAAAGGAAAAATTCTCCAAATTCTAATTCTTATACATCACAACTTTTTACTGAAGGAGTAGAAAAAATAATTGCAAAAATAAAAGAGGAATCTAAAGAATTGATTGAGTCCGCGGAGACAGATGTTGTGAATAAGGATTCAATTATTCACGAAGCTGCAGACCTGTTGTTTCACGTCATGGTATTATTAGCATACAAAGATATTGATCCCTCTAAAATTTTGGAGGAAT
>MDSZ01263448.1_pt1 | contig 19076 bp, 30 predicted proteins | sample 811201 | NCBI WGS metagenome assembly MDSZ01 (sample SAMN05326647, study PRJNA326480) | marine metagenome | isolation source: seawater | place: Indian Ocean: North | collected 2010
TAGAAGATTATAATTATATATTGGTAAGATCAGATCGTGATTTATCGTTGTCCTATTTATTCAGTACATATACAGAACAAGCGAGTAGTTTCACAGTAGAATTCAAAGGTCGAGCTTATTGTGGAATAAGATTGAAAGATGAAACTTCAAGAAATGTAGCTCTTTGTTATGGTTGGAATGATATTACAGCTGAATACAAAGAGTGGACCGAAAAAGAAACAATCAAAGAAGATCCGAAACCAAAAGCAACAGTAAAGAAGAAAGCATCTACTAGAAAGAAATCAGTGAAGAAGTAAATGGCAACATTCGCACAATTAACAACGATCAAAGCTATGTTAGGCATAAGTGGTGGCACATGTGCCGGAACGACACGATATGATGACGCTATAACGATACTTCTTGATGTAGTAGATCAGATCATACTGGATGAGCTAGATTTAACAAGTGCGACAACAACAACATACACAGATTTTATAGATATAGATTTTGTGGGCCAAACAGAAGTAGCATTGAGACATAGGCCGGTGGTTTCGATAGTAGGTTTGACGATAAACGGAGAAGCTATAAGTGCTTCAACACCTACAACAAACAACGGTACTTATGTATTAAATAAAGATCTGGGCGTTATCAAAATGGACCCGTTGTATTATGTTATTCCGAGTGGTAGGGCAATAGTACAATGTACTTACACAGCTGGATTTGATAGTGTACCGAGCGATCTGGTTTATGCAGGAAATTTAATAGCAGTATCATTATTTAATCAACAGAGTCATGTCGGATTTCAATCAGAAAGAACAAACGGCTACTCTTATAATCTCGGAAGTGCTGAAGGATCATTTGTTCCAGCTATGGCACGAAGAATATTAAACAAACATAGGCGTTTATTCGCTAGAGGAAGTATATATGGAAACATGGGCTAAACATAAGAAAGAGAATCGTGAATATGGGGTATCAATCAAGCATGAAGCTGAAGGATATGTATATATTTGTGAAGAACCGTTGAAGATTCGAGAAATGAAATTGAGATATGGTTTTGTAGATTGCGAAGCTCCGATAACTCAAAACGCAGTACAATCGAAACCGGCACCACAATCTACATCACCGGAACCAAAGTCGGAAACGACAGAAAAAAAGTCAGAATCAGACCAATAATATCGCTGATTATGTTATAATACATTATACCGTAAATGGAGAGTAATGTATTATGAATGTATTAAGTTTGTTTGACGGAATTAGTTGTGGTCAATTAGCATTAAAGAATCTAGGTATTACACCGACAAATTATTTTGCAAGTGAAATAGATCAATCAGCTATTGATGTAACAATGAAGCATTTTCCGAATACAAAACAGATCGGTGATGTTTGTAAAGTCCAAGCTAGTGATCTACCGAAGATCGATTTACTGTTAGCTGGTTCTCCTTGTCAAGGTTTTTCAAGTGCTGGTAGAGGATTAGGACTAGAAGATCCTAGATCGAAGCTGTATTTTGAATTTGAACGATTATTGAAAGAAGTTCGGCCTACTTACTTCTTACTAGAAAATGTCGTGATGTTATCAAAGGATCTGAATTTGATATCAAGTAGATTAGGATATGAACCGGTATTTATAAATAGTGGTCATTTTTCTATAGCTGAAAGAAGAAGATATTACTGGTCAAATATACCGATTCGGAAACTACCGATTGAAAACAATAAACAAGTAATATCAGATGTATATCGAAAAGAAGATAAACGTGGAAAGTATCATATAGATATTAAGACGATCAAAGATAATGAACGAAAAAAAACATGTCGAGTAGCTTACAATGAAAGATTTATGCAGTGGTCAGACAATCTGGATCACAAAGAGCATAATTATTATAGTCAGACATGTCGAGCTTATTACAGAAGTAGTAAATATCCTTGTGTTACTTGTACTCAACCGCCAAAATTTATTTCTCATGATGATAATTCAATAGTCTATCCTACAATTCGAGAAATAGAGCTGATGATAGGTTTACCGGAAGGATATACATCAATACATAACGCATATTATAAACGGCTTCATAACATAGGAAATGGGTGGGATATTCCAACGATAGAGCATATCCTTCAAGACATCCAGGCTTTGCTGAAGAATAATAAATATCAAGCTCGCAGACCTATCCAAATGCAGTTATTCAGAGATCCGGAGCTTGATTGTCAGATTGACTGACTTCTAACTTCTAACTTTTATCGTTGAGAAGTTTGAACAACTGATATGACTTTTCAAAGTGGCCACCAAGATGAAGAGAGTTTTTAGCTCTAGATCTAGAGTCATTGGTTTGAATGATTTCAACGATTTTAGCATTGAGCTGGTTCTTTCTTCTGGTGCTCATTCCAACATAAACTTGGAATTCAGCTATAGTTTTAGTTCCTCTCTTACTGTTACATCTTTTGCAACAAGTGATGAGATTGTTAGCTAGATTGCTACCTCCCTGAGAATCAGGAACGATATGATCTAGAGATAGACTATTCCAGAAGTCATTTCTTTTGATATTATCTTTCTCTATCTGTGACTCAGACATGCCACAGTACCAGCACTTTCTTTGGTCTCGAAAGTAGATCGCTTGACGCTTTTCTCGCGCGATCCAGCTTCCAGCATGACGTTTTGCTTTGCGATTTCTTTTTGTAGGCATAATAAACTCCGTTGTTGTTAGTCATAATTTATTCTAACACAAAACGTATTACTATACAACAAAAAGAGAATTTATTTTATTTTTCTTTCAATAAACTTCTTCAGACGATCTTCATTGATAGAGAAACAATATAGATCTTCACCGTTGTGATTGTAGGTGGGGCCGGTAACAAGCTCGAATACTTTATCTTTTGGAACATTCTGATAATGATATTCTGTAGCTGTATCATGATCGTGATTCCAAGCTATATAGAAACGAACATTGAAAGAATTATCTTGATTTCTAGTTATTTTCATTGGTTCGATATAGTGAATCCATCCCTCGTTTGTAACCGAGAAACCAATTTTATTTGCGTATTCTTTTATTTGAACAAAAGAACGTTCTGTAGAACGATTGATCCAAGCTTCGAAACTGATAACTTGTTTCAGTTCTTTTTTAGAATCATCATCATAGACTATTGTAATATCAATAGGATCGTGGCCTTCGTAATGATATGTATAGCCACCGCCAAAATATTGATCTTCTTTGTTTTCAGTAACCAGCTTAGAATTACTGAATTGAAGATTAGAAATCTTTTTATCAAATAGGTCTGTATGTTTATTAGTCATAATATCCTCCGTTGTAAGTAATAAATAATATGTATTGTTGTATCTTTGCAGACAGCTTTCAAAATGGAATTTTCAATATTTCTTCAGCTAGATATTTGGCTTTGTGTGCTAACGTCATAGCTTCGAGACTATTGAAATTCGGATCTACAAACTTGATATGCATGAAAACGCATATTTCCGGTGTTAGTTCTTTGCGAAGTCCACCGGCTCGGTGAACCTTTTTCATCATTAAATAATGATCGATCAAATAAGAAATAGAATCTACCATAACATTTCTACCAATGAATAAACCAACATCATCATAGCAATCCAAAGTATTCCGATTTCTAATTTAGATAGGTCGTTACGTTTCATCTTTCAGCTCTAATTTGAAGTTATAATCTTGTATTCTATATGTATCTTTTATTTTGAGCTGTTGTTGAAATCTTTTGTAATCTACATGATGATGATACCTATTAAATTTCTTTGTTACAGTTACACAATCGGGATGTTGATCTTGTAGCGATTTAGCAAACAGATATCTATCATCATTGTCAGTATAAACTGAATCAGTGTTACCACCTTTCATTCTCATAGAAGCTACTTTATCTCCCAAAAATGTAGCGAAGTTTATCGTGCAGAATCCGGCTTTTAAGATACGCAAACACAGATCTGTATCTTCATTGTACCGGCCTCGCCAAAGCTTTCCGTTTATCTTTATTTGGTTGTTTATTTCTTTATTCATTAAGCTCATAGAATAGACTCTCGTATTCAAATAATACGGAGGAATACAGAAGTCATTTTTACAAAGTCCTAGATGATACATGCCTGATATTCCTACATTCGTATATCTATCAGTAAAGTCCTCTACAGCTGCAAATATAGCTGGTGACTTCACACGATAAGAAATGTTATTGGTCATTCTCCAGAAGTATCGAATATTATCATCAAGTAACCAGTATTTTTGAGACGTTACATGATCATCAATCCAATTACGAACCGGAATAGAAGAAGCTGTTGTTGTATCAAAATCGCCAGTAATGACTCTATTTCCGTATATAGATTGATAGGGTCCTATTTCATTAGGTTCTACTACGATATAGAAGTCAACGCCCATCCACATTAAAGTTTGAGCAGTTAAACAAGTTTCAGCTCTTCCTTTGCTTATTATGTATATTGGATATCTAGGTTTTATATCATCAGAAGTATAAATATATTTGTTGATACCTTTTTCATGCTTGTCTTTTTTAGGATACCAGATCGATTTTGTTTTTTCTGTAATCGGTTGTTCAAAGAAGTCACTGAGCTGATCACAAGTGAAGTTTGTTTTAAGTTCTATATGATGATACGGATATACTTTGATTGATCGGTATTCTGGCATGTCGGTCCACTCAAAATCATCACAATTAATTTCATAGTGTTTCTTTTCTCGATTATCTTTTTTGGCAGTAATGATCGTAGTATTGCCAAACAAATCCAGGCCGGTATTCATATCAACAGATCTATATTTGATTAGATCCATGTTTATCTTTTTAGAAATGCTTTCAACAGCTGAAATGCTATCAAATCTTACTTGTATCGTTCTCATAGTATCCTCATAAGAAAGTGATAGCCTAACGTATTGTAGGCTATCTGTTGTTGTTCTATTTAGAAGATTACCACGGTTGATTATTTGCCCATTTGCGGATATCTGCTCCACGAATACCGTATGTCATTTGATAATCAGAACCTTCAGTATATTCATCTTCTACTCTCATATATCCACCGTCTGCAGCTGATTTTGATTTCATCCATTTTACATTTTCAAGTGCTTTATACAACCAGTGGAACCCCACACTGTACTGAAGATCATCCCATGAGTGGTTGTTTTCATCAGCATATAGTTCTATATATCCAGCTTCATCAAACGATACGTGATAGTGCTTAAAAAAAGCATTATCTATAAGATTTTGCTTTAGATCTTTTTGATTTAATCTTTTAATTTCTTTATTCCAAACTTTTCCGACAAGTTCTTCTTTTTCATCATACCAACCATGTGTTCTTAAACCGGTTGGAACGTATGACCAATTATCTTTCTTAAAAACAGAAAAGACTACTGATAATTGTTCTTTTTCAGAAAGACTTTCCCACTTCTTTCTACTTTTCATGCTTTTCTTCTTTTCGTTTATTATTTTCACAAATTGATTGTGTTTTGTAACTATGTATTTGATGAGCTTGTTATATTCGCTCATTTTACCTATTTTGAAAGATCCCTTAGCTTCTTGATTACATGACATGATTTTTCTCCGTTGTTGAATGTTAGAATGTCTAGTAATAATATTATAGCATTTTGTATTATATAGTCAAATTTTAATTTGCATTTATTTCAATATATTGATCTTTTTGATCGGTTTTTTGAAATATTCCAACATTATCTCCCCAATAACCAGATTCATCAATGTAGTATTCTATTAGTGATACGTCTGTATTCCACTTTGCTAGAGCAGGATAGGCATCAGCTAAGAATCGCCAGCAATCACGATCCCAATGATACGATCCTCTACTCGGTGTGCATATATATATGTAACCTCCAAGCTTCGTTATTCGTACCATTTCATTGAACGTAACCCAAAAAGCTTGATCGTGTTCAAACATAGAAGTAGAAACAACAACATCAATAGAAGATGTATTGATCGGATATTTATTGTGAGCTTCAACAACAATATCAACCCCTTCAGCTTGTCTTATATCTAGTGTTCTATAATTGTGTTCAGCAAAAAGATTTCTAAGATTTCCGTTTATGTCGGCCCCTCCGATATCAATTACTTCAAGGCCTGGCCGTGATAGGTACTTGTTTACGAATTTCGTTATATTATTTAGGGCAGTTGGGTGCATTGTAATACCAAAGTAATAGGTTATGTGTTATAATATATAATGCAATAGGAGAACAAAAGCATGAATAGTATAGATACAAATGAACATATCTTGAATCGAGCTGACATGATCAATATGATAGCTCAGAAGATCAAAGCAAAGTCCTATCTTGAAATAGGCGTTCAAACAGGCAAAACGTTTAACAACGTCAACATAACTGAAAAAGTAGGTGTCGATCCAGATTCTCGTTGGGATAGTCAAACGCATTTAATGACTTCTGACTTCTTCTTTGAAACAAACAATCAAACTTTTGATATCATCTTTGTAGATGGCCTACATGAATCAGAACAATGTTATAAAGATATACAGAACGCATTAAAATGCCTTAATTCTGGCGGTGTTATATTAGTGGATGATGTAGCGCCAAAGAAGAAAGAATATCAGACTAGAGAGCCAACAGCTCTTCACTGGACCGGTGATGTTTGGCGAGCTTGGATCAAGGTTCGAAGAGTTTCAAGATATCATACAAAAACGTATGATGTTGCTTTTGGAATAGGAATCATAGACACAAATGAAACAAACGCAGCTACTTACTGGAAAACAACAGACAATATAGATTATGATACGTTTCGATCTCAGTTCTTCTATGAATATTTGAATCTAGCAAGTGCAGAACAGTTTCAACGAGATTGGAATATATAATAGATTGTGATATAATATAAATATACGGAGAACCTATGAAAGAATATGAACAAATAAAGAATGACATTCAATTAAAAATAGCTAGATCAAGTATGGCTAACATTACTGAAGCAATACAAGAAATAGATATGTATATTCACGTTAATTGTATGAAACACGACATAAAATATAGAGTACACAAACAGGTTGGAGATATTCAAACAGAAGTACTATTTAATGAAGTAGTATCTACACACTTTGCAGACGTTGATCGTAGACCTGAAGGCCTTTGTGATTTGTGGAATCTAGTATCATATAGAGCTGATCTAGTGTGGAAATATAGAGCGGTATATTCACGATTCAAAATATGTATGGATAACATTAAAAAAAACAATAAAAACAACAAGGAGATAGCATGAAATATGGTTTTTTACTTATAACGGATGAATATTATAGCTTTAGGAAAGATCAGATCAGTATGATTGATCGAGTTCTATCGCATTATGACAATCCGAAAATAATCGGTAGACAGATCAAAGGAACAGACACAAAAGATATTTTGAATAAATTGAGAAAAGAATCTATGAATATTGTAGCTCTGAAACAGCAACGAAAGATAGAACGTCTTTTTGTTATTGTAGCTTGTGGAATGAATGAATTAAAAGGTGGAGGAAGTTCGAAGTGGAATAAAATTCATCTGGAATCAATATCCAATGAGCTTGATCTATTAGAAGTAGAGAAGATCTTTATAAATCCTCAAATGCAGAAGAAGAATGATTTTAATAAACATCAAAGAGTTTGGTTATCGTCATATACTGAAAGATTAAAACAGCTTAAAGACATCAATCTTATGAATCATCAAGTGAAAGATCTGAAAGTAAATAAAACAGATATAGAAGTATTGAGTAAAAGGATATCCTCTATCTTGAAAAGATTATATGCTGAGGCCGTAGTTGGAGAAGATAAAGTATTAGTAGCTGATAAAGTAATACCTACAATCGTGGTGAAAAGGCCAAAAAGAAAACGTCATTTGAAATTTCCGGAAAAATCAAAGAAAAAAGAAGAAGCAAAACCAAAACCAAAGCTTGTTGTGGTAGAATCTAAAGACAAACCAAAACCAAAAGAAGAAAAGAATACGAAAAAAGTAAAAGAAAAGAAAGGTATCGATCTAACTTCTTCAAGTTTCAATCTAGCTTCATATTAGGAAAATATCATGTTGTATATATGCGGAAAAAATTATAATACTTACAGATTAAATAGAAGATCAAATATTATTAAGTTAGACGAGAATATTCCTTATGGCAGCTTAGCAAAGATAAATGAATCTTTTCATATTTCATATAAATCAAACTTCATAGGTTTCTATGGTATAACTGAAGAAGTCAAAAAGTTTGCTCTGGCAAATCAGAATAAGAATCTATTGTTGATTATAGCGGACCACATTTCAAATGCCGATCTGATAGCTTTAAAGAACGAAAAGAATATCATACTACACGATAAGAATCTTTATGTAGTACATGACGATCCTACACTTCCTTATATCTTAGACGAAAACAATAAAAAAACGTATACTTTTGGCGATACAAACTTTTCAATCATAGAAAAATTACAACCCAAAGAGCTACCAAAATCGGAAGGTATTGATGTTAGTGACAATAGTCCGGAATAGAATATCAGTAAAAAGACAAACGACCGAAGCCAAACAAGGAAGTGTAGCAGCTAGTGTAACTACATTTCCGGCACCGAGCCAGGCCTCTACTGTATTGCTTGAGCTGAATAATGCAGATACCGGATCAGTATTGATTACTGGAACAGATAAGAATGATGGGGCCCAAACAGAAACGTTGACGTTTACTTCATCAAAGATAGCTCAAAGTGTGAAAGTGTTCAAAACAGTAACTCAATTAGACTTCACCGATCTAGCCGGAAATTATTTCTATGCTAGGTTTCGAGGAAGAGACGGATCTAGCGTCAAGGTTCAATCAACAGTATACACTTGTATAAATGCTCAGATATCGCCAAGTAGACAGAGCTGGCCTAACGATAGAAGTGGAACAGTGCAAAGCGGTAATATGAAGATTCTAGTGCCTTTGTATTGTATAGATGAATCTAACGTAATACAATCCGGTGACTTACTAACAGATCTAGATAGCTCGCAAGTCTTTATGGCAACAGGAAATATATTCTTTGAAGGAATCGGAATAAACAGATATCAGGTTATATATGCAGAAAGACGAGAAAGAACGTAATTTTATTGATAAGAAGTTACTGAAATATTTGTTGAAAAAACTAGAATTTGATGTTTGGTTACTAGCTGATAGAACAGGAATCAAGTATATGAAAATTTGGTTGTCTGTAAATTCTACTCGAAGATTAAAAGATGAAGAGTTAGATATCTTATCAGAATATGTAAAGAAAAATACATCACTAACAGATCACTACATAAATAAGCGTTTTAACAAGCTTTATGCTCGTAATAGGCGATCTCCAAAAACGAGGTAGTCAATACATGTTATACTGTTGACATGAAACGTCTTTATAAAAATTTCCTTGCTACATTGAAGTATAGCGATACTCAGCTTTATGAATTGAGTATATCGCTATTGATGATACTTCTGAATCCGTTTCATTTGTTGGGTTTGGTAAGTTGTACTCATATTGACAGTGCTATGGTAGCTCTATTGATGGTTCTATCAGTTATAGTCGGCCTGGCCCTGTTCGGAAGTGTGTTATCTCAGAAATTAAATCGTAGATATTTTGTAGCTAAATTGTACTGGTTCTTTACATTACTAACAATAGCAAGTATTATTAAATGCGGTATTCACGAAGCTGGTCTATTAGCTTCTTTTCTATTACAATTTTTCAGTTCTTTGTTTCTAGTCTGGCGATTAGGGTTAGAAGTAGTTCACAGAGAAATTAGAAAGAGGAGATCATAAATGTTTAATTGGGAACATATTGCAACAATAGTAGTGACTTTGATCGGAGCAGCTTCATCTGAAAGAGCATGGAGATACTGGCAGAACAAACAAAAAGCAGCAATCGAGGATAAGAATATTCAACGAGAAGATCAGAATATGTATCGTGATGATCTTCGAGAAGAAGTAAAACGATTAAGAAACGATATGATCAAACTGTATGCAGAACGTGATGAAGAACGAACCAAAACAGCTTCTGATATTGCTGATCTCAGAGAACAGTTGGCAGTATTCAAAACCCGAGTAGAACATCTTGAAAAAGAGAATACCGAATTACGGGATCGGTTGGCAAACTGGAAACAGAAAGCAACCGATCAAGGTTTCACAATCACTGATTGAGCTTCAGTAATATCTTTTTAAGATCTTCTTCTTTACCTGTAATAGTACAGGTTTTGAAGCAAACAATACAATTGTATCGTATACATAGATCTTGAAAACCAGCTTCAATTATTTCAATAGATGTAGCTTCAGTAACAAATTTTTCTATTGTTGTAATATAATCAAATGTTAATGTCATAATTTTCTCCGTTATTTGATAATGATATTTTGTTGTTGCTTTTTGGTCATTTTTCCTTTTTTATAGGAATTGAATACGATATACATTTCTCTTATCTTTGTGTGCTGACGAGTCCAAGCAGCTTTTTCAGCTTCATTATTTGCCGTCATAGCATACAAGATTTCTTTTTCTTTTCCAATAAGTACGTTTAAATCCCAAAGTGTCATGATTACCTCCGTTGTTTGAATCATATAATTATCTTATAACACAAATCGTATTATGTCAAATAAATAATGAAATAATTTTATATTTAATCAATATTCATGATCTTCTGTGTTTGTAGACTGAGCTTCCAAGTCGGCCTGGCTTTGCAGTACTCGATAGATTCTTTCATATATTGTTTGTTCTTACTTTCATCTTTACTGTCTAACGGTTGTATATAATAATGATCAGCAGTAATATACTTAGAAACCAAGTCAGGATCTAAAGCTGGATAGACTACTTTCAATTCGTGAGCATGTTCAAGCTTCTGTCGAGATCTTGATTTTGGACTACAACAAATCCAATCAATATTTGGCGGTGGTATAATAGATCCGTTTGTTTCTACAGCTACATAATATCCGTTATCTTTCAATGTCTGTATCAATTCAAATTTAACTTGCAACAAAGGTTCGCCACCGGTTAAAACTACAAACTTGCATGATTCTGATAACATCAGAAGTTTATCGATCAATGTATTGCCAGAATAGACGCCACCGTTTTTACCGTTTATTCCTATGAAGTCCGTATCACAGAAATTACATATTGCGTTTTTTCTATGTTCTTCTCTACCGGACCAGAAGTTACAGCTTGAAAAACGAACGAATATAGCCGGCCTACCGCTATGAAAACCTTCACCTTGTATAGAGTAAAATATTTCTTTAATTGCGTAGTTTTTCATGGTAGTGCCATGACGATTTGATCACCTTTCTGTATTCCGTTAGAAATGCATGAATTACAAGTTCCACAAGCTACATAGTTATTATTTATTTTAAGAGGTTGATAGCAAGAAGAACAACATGAAAGAACATCAATCACAATGTGATTAGAATCATGAAAAATTTCGTCTTTGGCTATATCCATCAAAGGAGCTTCGATCCGAACATTCCAATCATCAGCTATAGAGTTAATCTTTTTCAGAAACTCAGGCCGGCAATCAACATAATCAGCTACATCATCCAACACGGCCCCGTATTGAATAACATTAGCACCGTTACATACAGCTACATTTATAGCCATGTTGAGCATAATAGCGTTTCTATTAGGTACTACTCTAGATCCTGTGTTCCCACTTCCTATTTCCATAGATTTGGCATTGATAGGCAAGTATAGACTTTGATATTCAAATGTATCATCATAATAAGATATCAGTTTCTTATAGATCAAAAGACTCGCTAACTTTTCAGCTTCTTTTGCTGGATGATCATAATCTATATGAAGTAGTAGAGCTTTTCCACTCTTCAAAGAAATAGCATGTTGAAGTGCTAGAATCGTGCTATCGATCCCACCGGAGAAAAGGATAATCTTCTTTACTGTCATTTTTTCCAAGTCCTATATAGTCTGTGTCAATCAATAGCATTTCGTCATACGTTGATGAACAAATGCCAAAAATAGACAATCGTTGTTGTAGTGTTTTAAGTATTGTAAATGTTAGTTTTTCTTCTAAAAATAATGTAGTTTGTTTCTTCTTCATAGCAAAGTAATTAATGAATTTCTTATTGTGAGTAAGAAACTGAGTATAGCCGGACCCGTCTATGCTTTTTACTTTATGAGCTAGACAATACTTTAATCTTCTCATTGTGTTGACTCTACCAACATGGCACCATACATCATGTTCTATACATAAAGAAGATATCCACGGAATAGCTTCTATTTTTGGTTCTGTTGTTCCACCTACGAAAATACCATATCCTCTACTAACAAAAGGAAGAAGATCGTCTTTGGTCATGCCATCTTGCCAAACAAGTAATAACTTCGTATCTAGATCTAGTTGTTCTAACCGATCAATCCACTCATCAGCTTGTTCCAGTGTTGCTTTGCTATCTCCTACTACATCAGGAATCGCAATCCAGTCAGCTCCGTTTCCTAAGTCTTTACACATGTTAATAAATCGATCTTCATCAAAGTCTGTTCCTTTGTTGTAATCAATATAAGCACCGTTATCCAGGCCGTATCCTCTCAAGTTGATAGAATGAAGTAGATAGTCTTTTTTGTTCCAGAATTGTGGACTCAGTACAACACGCATAGCCAAACGAGAAAACACTTTATGACGTTGAATATCATTCTTTCTATGTACTGAATGAATGAAAGATCCATACATAACAATGTTCATTTCTTTATAGATATTATGATCGTCAGCTATTATCATGAATAAACAATAACACAGAATGAGCTATTATTCAACGAATAATCTGTTTTGTGTTATTATATTGCTACATATAAAAGACACAAGGAGGTCGAAAAATGGAATTTGCTATTGTTGTTCCTACAATGGGACTATCACACGTTAAAGAATTATGTCAATCTATCATTGAAAACTGGAGGGGTAGAGGTCTATTGGTTCTGTCTTTCAATCCTAAAGATACGCACATGGCCTTGTTAGTAAAAAATGAATGTGATTCATTATTGAAAGCAGCTACAGAATCAATGCATGGTTTTGAATACAAGATTATCTATCATGATCATCCTTTGGGTTTTGGTGCAGCTGTTAATGTTGGTCTGAGAGAAATACCAAACTTAAAAGAAATAAAGCAAGTCATTATATTGAATGATGATTGTATAGTTACTTCTGGCTGGCGAGAGGGTTTATGGAATGGTCATATTACTAACAAAGCCCAAACAGCTCATCAAAGCATGACAGGAAAAGAACAATCTCCGATAGGTTTGCTGGGTGGACCGGTCGGCTTGGTTTCAGCATGTTCGTTTAATGTATCCGGTGAACAGAATATTGGTAATGAAGGAAACTTGAAAGCTTTTGAAAAAATGGGCATTAAAGAATTTTCTCGTCAATATAAACTTCAGTTATCAAATCAATACCTTAGAGCTGACTTTATTAGTGGGTTTGTCTTATCTATTGAAAATAGTTGTTTTTGGGATCTTGTAGAAGAAACAGAAAAAGGAATCTGTTTATTTGATGAACGATTTTTGATAGGTGGTTTTGAAGATAATGATCTATGTTATCGAGCAACAAAAGCAGGATATCAAATGTTGATAGCGAAAGATACGTTTATTCATCATCTCGGTCACAAATCATTTGGTTCATACTATCCAGAAGCTCTAGTGGGTTTACATAATCGTGATGTATATTACAACAAATGGAAAGAAGAAACACAACGAGATCAGAAACTTGTAGCTGCTTACAGACTTGCAATAAAATGCGTTAATGATTTGGTACAGTTCCGATCTTCAGTGAAAAAAGCTATTGGCGTTGGTGTTAAAGGTTTTGCGATTTTACTGACGAACAATCCGAAATCGTTACTAGATTCTTATGACAAAAACCTACTTCATTCTTTGCCACCAGAAGAAAGAAAATTTGCTGAAGAGCTGGTCAAATGTCAAGATCAAGAGGCAATAATCGAGAAGTTTGAAGATTACATAACGATATTGACCGGATATGTAGAGGCCAATTTAGGCTATACCGATTGGAAGAGTTTCAATGAACGAAAAGAAAGAAACAGAACACACGAATTAGCTGAAGAAATGGGAGCTGATTGGATCATTTCTATAGATAGTGATGAAGTCATAGAAGATCGTATTACAAAAGACTATATGGATCGATTGATGAAACATCCTGATCCTTTGGTTATGGGCTATCATACCGGCTGGATCAATCACTGGGAAACAATGAATCTAGTAAGAACAGACAAACCTTTTACAAGCGGACCAGACTTGAAAGCTAGTATGATTGGCGTTAGAATGTGGAAAACTAGAAAGAATCCTTTGAGAATAGTATCAGGAACAGACAACGGCTTACATTGTGGTAATGCACCGGAATATAGTCCATACACAATTCGAGTAGCCGGTTTTCGATTCAGACACTTGTCACATGTTCGAGGTGTTGACAGAATAGCAAAGAAATTATTTTATGACAACATAGATCAATCTAAAGAATCAATCTTTATAGGCCAAAATGATGGCTACAATCATATAGTTCAACGTGATGATGTTGTAGTTCAGTTGTTCAATCCAGCGAACGGAATAGCTGGTTTTATGCTTTGCTACGAAGAAGAAGAAACAGAATTAGTAGCTCAAAAGTTAGAATTGATGTATTCGGTTTGTGATTATGCAATTATAGTTTGGACTAGCAAAGAAGAAAAGAGTGAAAAACTATTATCATTAGCTGCTCATTATAAAGCGATATGGCTACACAAAGAGTTTGATCGTAATGTAGGACTATCTGAATGTAGAAACGCAGCTGTAGACTATATTCGAGAAAACCTATTACAAAAAGGTGTCAGTTGGGCGTTGTTCTATGACCCTGATGAAATGTTGTTGGAATCTCCACATGTTCACAATGCAAGTATTAGAAGATGTGCAGAATTGAATGACAGTTGGGGTATTTCATTCACTTTCAAAAACAAATTGCCAAAAGGTTCGACACTTCCTGTATCTAACAGTTCTTCTATTCGTATGTTCAGAGTAGATCCGCAAGGCATTATGCGTTTTAGCGGTAGAGTTCATGAGTCATTTGATGATAGTTTAACGTTTTTACAAAATCAAAATATCAATCCTTTGATTAAAACATTCCCATACAACATGTTGAATCTAGGCCTATCCAAAGATCCAGAAGCTATGAAAAAGAAATTATTGAAGTATACAGAAATGCTAGTGAATGACTTAGAACAAAATCCTTTACGATCTCAGTGTTGGCTAGCTCTAGGTTTGCAATATGTTAATGAAGGTGACATGGAAAAAGCAGAAATCTGTATGGAACGAAGTTGTATGACAGCTGGCGGTGCATATATGCCGTTCAAAGAGTTGGCAACGATACAAATAAACAAAACATTAGCTCTGATATTGAAGTCAAAAGAAAGATTAAATGGTGGAGAGTCTGTTTATTGGCCTGGTGTTGACGATCTTATCAAAGTCATTACGAAAGTTGTTCCTCCTCATCCTATTATCAATACGGGTCCGAAGAACATCATAGAAGATTTGGAATTGCCTTTCTTCCCTTATGATCGTATAACAGTAAATGAAGAAGGCGATTTTATAATTATACCAGAGCAACAAAATGAAGAATAAAACAGGACTTCGGTTTGATACAAGGCAGCTAGACTTTCTACGAAAAATAGAAAAGAAAACCGGTCAAGCTAGTGCGAAAGCTATAGCAAAGACCGGAGCTGTAATGTTACAAGAAATAAAGAAGTCTGTCAATATGGCAGCTTTTAGTCAAGCTCAATTAGCGGGCATGGATCATCCGTATGCAAAACGACATGGAAAAATTGGAAATCTCAAAGGCAGGCCGAGTTATGCAGTAGGAAAAAATACCGGCAAGTTTGCTAGAACGATTTTAGGTAAAACAACGAATCAATATGAATATCGAATATTTTATCAAGATTCTGAAATAGGAAGATATATTGTATTAGGTACTCGAATCATGTTAGCTAGAGATCCGATAGGCCAAACTTTTCAATCGAGAAAAACACAACAATTATTCAAAAAAACATTAAATAAAGAATTCAAAAGAGCTATGAAATGAAGTCTGATCCGTTAGAATTGTTACAATTGATTCGATTGAAGTTATTAAGTACTTCAGCAGTGACCGATTTGGTAGGTGAGCGTATTCATACAAGTCATTATATGGACTTTGATAATGAAACCAGACCGTTGCCAGCGGTGATTATCGAGTTACAAGGTGGTGACATGAATTATAGTCAGAAACTTCAATCTACAACATTGTATATATATACTTATTCAAACCAAAACTCAGCTCAAGCTACCGAGTTGTATCATCAAGTTACTCTAGCTCTACATGCTCAAGAATTGAATCATGCCGAATTAACATTGAAGGGAATGATAGAAGAAACTACCAGACCGATAAGTGGCTATAATGACAAAGTAAGATCTTGGTTTCTGAGAGGAAGTTTTTTAGCTTTGACAGTAGGATAGGAGATAAACATGCCGGAGAAAGAGAAAGATTTTGAAGATAACCTAGAACATTGGCATTGTGAAAAGTGCAAAATACGAATAGGCGTTGTGGATAAAGAAGAACAACAAATCAGAGTACGATATAAAGATCTAGTAGTTCTATACGATTGGAAAGGAATAAGTAAGAATGATGATGAGCTGAAAATTATCTGTAGACGTTGTGCTTGGATGAATACAAAAAAGCGAATCGATCTGAATATTGATACACAAAAACAAAAAAGGTGATATACTATAGACAATCATTAAGGAGAAATTATGGCATTAAATCAACCGAATGGAAATACAAATAATATATCGTTTGGGCCTGGTGTAGTTAAGATTGGGCCGTGGCAGGATACGAATCCGAACCCACCTACCAGCTTTTCTGGTGATATCACCCCAGCGACGGATGTAGGGTTTATCGGAGAAGATGGGATCACAATAGAATTAACTTCTGAAAAACGAAATATCGTTCAAGGTAATCCACAAATTGTTACTTATAGCTTTGCTACGTCTCAATCAGTTATGATCAATTTTACTTCTATTGAGTACGATTTTGAAAACTTCGTCTTTGCTTTGGGAGCTGGTGCTACTTCTAACCCTGCAGGACAATCTCTATTTGCTTTTGGTGGTAATCCTTTGAATACAGAATGTGCAATATTCATAGAGCATAAAATGGCAAGTAGTGGAAACACACTAAATATCTATGCTTGGAAATGTCAAAGTGAATCCGGCTTTAGTATTCCTCTAACAGCTACAGAAGAACATTCGTTCGAATTCTCTTTTCAAGTATTAAACTCGGTTTATGACTGGCAAGGTCAAGTTTTGCCAGCTGAAGAAGGTTTGATAAGATTGCAACGAGTATATTAATTTAAACTGTTTGTATAGTTCATAAATAATTTCCTTTATTTGGTTCGGGTGGGTTTTGTAGGTTAGGCTCACCCTTTTCTTTTTTTTGTGTTATAGTATTCTGTATTACAAAGGAGGCAGAATAATGTCAGAAAAAACAGATACACAAACAAAAGCAGAAGAAGCTACAGAAACTATCAAAGGTTTATTTGCAAACCTCGTTCCGGTAGATAGAACAACAGTGACAGATATTTTTGGTGAAGAACATCACTTGTCATGTACTATATCAGCTCGAACACAGATCAAACTATTACGATTGATAGAAGAAGTGAAAGACGTTGAATTTAACATTGATTTCTCAACAGATGAAGTCAATATTGTAGATATGCTTTTATCACTAGCAAACAATGAAAAGTTTTTAGCAGTACTAGGAAAGTGCTTTGATCTGGCCTATCCCAAAGTAGTTGCAGAAGTCAAATTTGAAGCTGACCAAAACGGAATTGACGCTGATGATGCTCTAGATCTATTTCCAATTGAAGATGTAATCGGAGCAATCGCCCCTTTATTTATTCGCCTAGCAAAAAAGACAATGGGAGCGTTGCAAACCGTAACGGAAAGCTAGGCGTACCGCCCAAAAAGAAAACAGAAAAAGAACAAGTCGAAGAGCTTGAAGAAGTTATCGGTACTTTAATAGAATCTGGATATGATCTAGAAAGAGTACTGGACTTTTCTTTTGAACAAATATCGTTTATTGCTCGGTGTATCGTTCGACACAAAGCAAAAATGCTTAATATGGTTTTCGAGCCGATAGCTGCCGGTTTCAGTAAGAAAGGAAAAAAACAAAGACGTGCTGAAAGTATCGAAACGCAAAAGAAATTACGTCAATCTGGAGCTTCTCCGGAAGTTCGAGATCAAATGCTTGTTGACAAACTAGCTGGTCTCGGAATATCAGTTAAAGATCAATGAATGATGATATAATGATATTCATTAGGAGATAAACATGGCTTCATTGTATTCAATCGCAGCTAGCATGAACATAGATGTAAAGCAGTTTAAGAGTCAGTTAGGATCGGCTCAAAAAAGCTTAAATATGTTTCAAAACAGTTTAGGTGCAGTAAACAAAGCTATGGGTGCTATTGCGATTGGTGGATTAGCAGCTATAACCGCTGGACTAGGTAAGTTAGCAAAACAGACAGTACAGACAGGCATGGCCTTTGAAAAGTCTATGGCTCAATTAGCTGCAGTAAAAGGTTTCACAGACGGATCGGCAGAAGCTGAAAGAGGAATAAAGAAACTAGAAAAGACCGCTAGAGAGTTAGGAAAGAGCACGGCATATTCGGCTACGCAAGCTTCAGACGCTATGATTGAGTTAGGTCGTGCCGGTTTAACAGCTGCAGAAATCTCTGGTGCGATAGCTCCAAGTTTATTTCTAGCCGGTTCGAGTGCTAGTGATCTAACAAGTGCAACGTCTTTAATGGCAGCTACAATGAAACAGTTCTCATTAGATACGTCAGACGCTTCAAGAGTTGCAGATGTGTTTACGATAGCCCAACAGGAAACCATGCTATCTATGGAATCGTTGACAAATGCTATGAAGTTCGCTGGTACCGTTGGATCGGCTATGAGTATGTCACTAGAAGAAACAACAGCTGCAGTGGGTATGTTTCGAGATCTAGGGGTGCAAGGTGCTACGGCTGGTACACAGTTTAGACAGATGATGATATCGTTAGCAAATCCAACAAAAAAGGCTCAAGATACACTGGAAAAGTTTGGTCTAACTGTAGATGATGTGAATCCACAAGTTAAAGGTTTCAGA
>MDSZ01058696.1_pt1 | contig 19070 bp, 16 predicted proteins | sample 811201 | NCBI WGS metagenome assembly MDSZ01 (sample SAMN05326647, study PRJNA326480) | marine metagenome | isolation source: seawater | place: Indian Ocean: North | collected 2010
AGAAAGAAGTTTTTTCCTTTTATTTACTGATTTTGCCAAACCTAAGGTTGAGTGCTTATCTTTTTTAAATCTTTTAAAATGATCTGATAATTTTGTAATTTTGTCTGTAAGTAGGCCAATTTGTATCTCTGTTGATCCTACATCTTTAGCATGTAAAGCTAATGATTTAATTGTATCTTTTTTTTTCTTTATCATTAATTTTATTTTCTTTAATAATTTTTTCAATCTTCTCAGCGTATTCAAATGAGTTATCTTCAACAAAAGTTAGTTTAGGAAGAAACTTTACATCAAGCCTTTTAGATAGGGCTTTTCTAACAAGATGAGAGTATTCCGTCAAGATTTTTACCGTTTCTCTTGTCTCTATACCACCAAGAGGAATCACATAAACCCTAGCAGTTTTGAGATCTGGGGTCATTCTTACCTCAGTAACAGTAATTAATTTTGAATTAATTGAAGGTATTTTTGCCTCGTTTCTAATAAATAGTTCACCTAGATTTTGTTTAACCAATTCACCAACTCTTAATTGCCTTTGACTAAATGGTCTTTGCGATGACTGATTTCTCATTTATAAGGACCTACTTACTTTCTCAGACAAGTAAGATTCGATTACATCTTTCTCTTTAAAATCTATAAAATCTTTTATGCTGATACCACATTCAAGTCCAGTGCCTACTTCTTTGACTTGGTTTTTCTCTCTGAACAAAGAAAGTATTTCACCATCATAAACAACAACTCCGTCTCTAATAACTCTAGCCATAGATTTACTCTTTATCTCTCCATTAATTACTTTAGAGCCAGCGATTTTACCCGCATTCGATACTTTAAATACTTTTTTAATTTCAGCGCTTCCTAAAATTGTCTCTTTTGTATCAGGTTCTAAGAGACCAGCTAAAGATTTTTCAATAAATTCTAGTACCTCATAGATTATATTGAAATATTTAATTTCAACATTTTGATCTTCTGCAAGTTTTTTTGCCTCTCTATTAGGTTTAACATTAAATCCTATTAAGATAGCATTCGAGGCCTTAGCTAAAGATACATCAGTCTCATTTATCATTCCAATATCTGATAAAATAATTTTAGCTTCTACTTCATCATGCTCAATTTTATTTATAGCCGTTTTTAGGGCTTCGCTGGATCCTTGCACATCTGATTTTATTATTATATTCAACTCATCTTTATTTTTAGCATTGTCAAATAAAGTAGTTTTATCTTGATTAATTATTTTATTTTGCAAAGTGTGATTTTTTTTAAACTCAGCCATTTTTTTTGCATCTTCCTCGTTTTTAGTCACAATAAACTCTGCTCCTGCATTAACTGAATCGTTCATTCCTAATATTTCTATAGGCATAGAAGGTGTTGCTTCAGTGATGTTATTACCATCGTAATCAATCATGGCTCTAATTTTTCCCCAAGTATCGCCGCAAGCAAAAAAGTCTCCTCTTTTAAGTTTACCGTTACTTATCAAAATTGTTGAAACTGGCCCTTTACCTTTATCAATTTTAGACTCTATCACAACACCACTTGCAAGATCTGAATAAGAAGCTTTTAAATCTAAAATTTCAGATTGAAGTAAGATATTTTCCTTCAATTTTTCTAAATTAGTTTTTTTAAGTGCTGAAACTTCAACAAATAGTGTATCTCCACTTAAATCTTCAGCAATTAGTTCGTATTGCATCATCTCATTTTTAATTTTACTTATATTTTTTTCTGGCAAGTCACATTTATTTATTGCAACTATGATTGGAACTTTGGCTGCTTTTGCGTGCTTAATAGCTTCAATCGTTTGAGGTTTTATTCCGTCATCAGAAGCCACAACCAAAACAACTATGTCAGTTATTTTTGATCCCCTGGCCCTCATCTCAGTAAATGCAGCATGACCAGGCGTGTCAATAAAAGTTATTAATCTATTATCATTTGTCTTAACTTGATAAGCACCGATGTGCTGGGTAATCCCACCATGTTCACCTGAAACTACTTTTGTGTCTCTTAAAGCATCAAGTAAAGATGTTTTTCCGTGATCAACATGACCCATTATTGTAACAACTGGAGGTCTCATTTTAATTTCACCAACAAGTTTTTCTCTTTTCTTATTAGTTTGAATTGATAGCTCATTTTCTATTATTGGCTTATGTCCAAATTCCTTAACAATGTACTCTGCAGTGTCCTTATCGATATTATGGTTTATTGTAGCTACTACCTTCATATTTAAAAGGAATTTAATTACATCATTTGATTTCTCAGCCATCCTGTAAGAGAGTTCTTGAATTGAAATTTGTTCCGGAATTTTTACTTCCTTAATTACTTTTTTAAATTCCTTTTTTTCTTGCTTGTCTGGTTTAATTTTTTTCTCCTTAAGTCTAGCTCTTTTAACTGATGCAAGACTTCTCTGTTTTATTTCTATTTCTTCAACATTTAGCGCTCTTGATATCGTTAATTTAAAATCTCTTTTATCAACTGGCCCTTTTAATTTTAATTTACTTTTACCAGCGGGCTTATTATCTTTTTTTATGAATTCTTTTGTAGCTTGTTGTTCTATAAATTTTCTTGCAAAATTTTTTTTCTTTAACTCCTGACCAAAAGAATTTTTTGAGTGAATATTAGCCTTATTAAAGCTTCTACTTGTATTTATTGTTTTTTTTTTCTCTACATTAAAAGACTTTTTTCCAAACGAAGACATTGAACTTGTATCAATTTTTTTTTTTAAATTAGATGAGATGGTAAGTGTTTTTTTTTTATTTTTATCCATAACATTATTTATAGGCTATCTCTCTAGCAGACATTATTAATTCATCCGCTTCCTTCCTAGAAAGAGAAAATTCTTCCAGATAACCTTCGATCCTTATCTTTTTACCTTTTACCTCGTCAAAACCACCTATTAGTTCATCAGAGGACAGATCTGCAAAATCATTTAATTTTCTGATATTTTTTTGTCCAAGAATCACAAGCATACCCTGCGACATACCTTTTAAATTGATTAATCTTTCTTCAACACCCAATTCTTTTAGTTTTAAAGCTACAGCTTCTTTTTGTTTTGATAATGTTTCTTTTGATCTATTTATGAGCTCTTTAGCTGTTTCCTCATCTATACCATCTATCTTTGAAATATCATCAGGTTGAGACTGAGCTATTTCTTCAATAGAATTGAGTCCCTCAGAGACTAATAGTTGTCCTAATGTTTCGTCTACTTCTAAGTTTTTAATAAGAGATTCTGTTCTATCTTTAAATTCAGCTTGTCTTCTTTCTGAATCCTCTTTATCAGTAAGAATGTCAATTTCGTAATTTGTTAATTTTGAAGCAAGTCTCACATTTTGACCTCTTCTTCCTATTGCTTTGCTTAAATTTTCCTCCGTCAAAATTATATCAATTCTTTTATTGTCTTGATCTATTAATACCTTTTGTATTTCAGCAGGAGATAGAGACTCGGATATCAAAGTGGGCAAATCTTCTGTCCATTTTATAATATCAATTTTTTCTCCATGTAGCTCATTTACAATTGTCTGAACTCTGCTTCCCCTCATTCCTACACAAGCACCTACTGGATCAATCGATGAGTCTTGGGAATGAACACAAATTTTTGCTCTACTTCCAGGATCTCTAGCTACAGATTTTATTTCTATAGTACCCTCATATATTTCTGGTACCTCCTGAAAAAATAATTTAGCTAAAAATTGTGGGTGCGCCCTTGATAAAAATATTTGATGTCCTTTAAGCTCTTTTTTTACCTCATAGCAATATGCTTTAACTCTATCACCCGTCTTTAAGATTTCTCTTGGTATTAATTCATCTTTTTTAATAACTCCCTCTGCTTTGCCTAAATCAACAATAACGTTACCGTATTCTAATCTTTTAATAATACCGCTTAATATTTGCCCTTGTTTGTCAATAAAATCTTCATATTGCCTATTTTTTTCAGCTTCACGCACTCTGCTGCTAATGACTTGTTTAGCGCTTTGAGCTGCTATTCTTCCAAAATCTATCTGGGGAAGTTCCTCATAAATTTTTTCTCCAACTTTAAGTTCTTCTGAGTTTTTGCTCAATTTTTTAGCTAGTTCTATAGTAATTTCTCTCGCTGGGTCTTCAATATTATTTACAATTTCTAAAACTTTATTAATTTTTATCTCGCCACTTTCTCTATCTATTATCACTTCAATATTATTGTCATTTCCGAATTTTGTTAAAGCAGCTTTCTGTATTGCGCTTTCCATTGAGCCGATTACTAACTCTTTATCTATAGACTTTTCATTAGCAACAGCTTCAACTATTCTGAGAAGCTCAAGTTTGTCCAGGCCTTTATTTAACATTTTTTGTTTCTCCTAAAAAAAAATGGGCAAAAGCCCATTTTGAATTTTTAATAATATATTGTGTTTTAGAAGAAAATTATGTTTTTTTCAAGATCACAATTTAAATAAATCTGATTTATCTGTTTTTTCCCAGGAAAATTCACCCTTATTTGTAGGTTTTCGACCAAAGTGTCCGTAAGCTGAAGTAACTTCATAAATAGGGTTATTTAGTTTTAACATCTCCCTAATGCCTCTAGGTGACAAATCAAAATTATTGTCTATAATTTTTTTAATCTTTTCAACTTTTGAGTCATCTTCTTCAGCCAGCTTAATAAAAATGGAAAGTGGTTTGGAAACACCGATTGCATAAGCTAATTGTATCAAGCACTTTTTTGAAGCACCTGAGGAAACGATGTTTTTTGCTAAATATCTAGATGCATATGCTGCAGATCTATCTACTTTTGTAGGATCTTTTCCTGAAAAAGCTCCACCGCCATGAGGAGCTGCTCCACCGTAAGTATCAACAATTATCTTTCTTCCGGTTAAACCTGTGTCACCATCTGGTCCTCCGATTACAAATTTACCAGTTGGATTTATATAAATTTCTTTTGGTTTTAAATCTGAAAGATAGTTTTCAGGAATAGATTTTTTAATATATGGAACAACTAATTCTCTAACATTCTCTTGATTAAGATCATTAGAATGTTGGGTAGATATTACTACTGAAGTAACTTTAATTGGAATATTATTTTCATATAACATTGTTACTTGACTTTTTGAGTCTGGCTCAATTCCTTTTAACGCTCCTCTTTTTCTATCCTCAGCCATAAGTCTTAAGATTTTATGTGAAAAATGAATCGGTGCAGGCATTAAATCATCTGTTTCCTTACATGCATATCCAAACATTATGCCTTGATCTCCAGCTCCTTCATCTTTGTTGTCTTTTGAGTCAACTCCCATAGCAATATCTGGGGATTGCTCATGCAGATGTGTTTCTATGTTAGCGGTTTTCCAGCTAAAACCATTTTGATCGTAACCAATATCTTTAATACAAGATCTTACTTTATTGATTATTTCCTCTTTTTCGATTTTGGGACCTCTAGTTTCACCTGCTAAAACTACTTTATTGGTTGTAGTTAAAGTTTCGCATGCAACTCTTGAGACTGGGTCCTTAGATAAATATGAGTCAACAATCATATCAGAAATTCTGTCGCAAACTTTATCTGGATGACCTTCAGATACTGACTCGCTTGTAAACAAATAATTTTTATTAGTCATTATTTTTTTTATTAAATTTAAAGATAAAAATATTTGTAATTAAAAGAATAAAAAAGATCAAATCATTTTTATTTTTATTTTTATTTTTTAAAAGTGGTACCTCTAACTCAATATTTCCTGTTTCATAAGGATTAAGTTTTTTGATAATCTCACCTTTATTATTAATAATTGCACTAATTCCTTTATTTGCTGATCTAATTAAAAAAGAATTTTTTTCAATAGCCCTAAATGATGCTTTCGTAAAATGCTGGTGAGGTCCAATTGATTTTCCAAACCATCCGTCCTCTGAAATATTTACAATTAAATTTGTTTTTGGATCTGATTTTTGAATAAATTTTGTAAAAATTATCTCATAACAAATTAAAGGTAAAATATTCAAATTTTCAAAAATAAGATTTTTTTGATTAGATCCCTTTAAAAATGATCCATATCCTTCGGTAATTTTTTTTAAACCAATTATTCCTAGTAGTTTTTCCAATGGCAAAAATTCGCCAAATGGAACCAATTTCTGTTTTCTATACTCTCCCACTATTTCTAATTGATTATTTATTACAAGCATACTGTTATAAACTCCTTTTTTTTCATCATCATATCTATTAATACCAAATAAAATAAAGTGATTTTTTTTAAAATTCTGTGTAAATTTTTTTTTAAATATTTTAATTTCATCAAAAGTATATCCACTAAACACTCCTTCAGGCCAAATAAAAAGTGTTTCTTTATTATTTTTTGGCTCACTGTACCGAATAAGTTTGTTAAGTCTCATATCAATATCTTGCATAGATAAACCATACTTCAGCTCAAAATTAGGTGAGATAATCTTTATATTAAATTTATCTTCATTTAATTTTTTTTGTGAATTATTTTCATTTAGTGAATGATTTCCATAAATATATAATGAAAAAAAAGAAAATATTATTAATAAAATAATACCAAGTTTATATTTTAATTTAAATTTTAAAAAAAAAACTGCTGGCATCACAAGTAGCGTTATAGAAATTAAATTAAAGGTAAAAAGACCAACTAAATTTAAGACTTGTATAATTTCTGTTGACCAAGAAAAACTGTATGACCATAAATTCCAAGGGAATCCAGTTAAAATTTTCGCTCTTAAATAATCAGATATTGCCAAACTACTAGAAAAAAGAAAAATAGAACTTAAATTAAAATTTAAATAAGGGCCAACTATTAAGAATGTTATAGAGTAGAATAAGCTTAAAAAGGCTGGAATCGCAATTAAAGCTATTGGTATTAATATTTTAAAATTATCATCAAAAGTTAACGAGTTCGTTATCCAGTGAATTCCCCCTAAATAAAATCCAAACCCAAATGTAGTACCAAAAATAAATAGATTTTTTTTGTATGGTTTTTTCCTGTAAGTGCTTTTAGATTTTTTTTTTATATGGACAATTACATAAAATACTATTGGTAAAATAAAAAAATTTATAAATATCAGATTAAATGGTTGAAAAGAAAGCACAGTCAGTAATCCAATGGTAAAAGGGATAACGTATAAAATATAAATTCTATTATTCAAATACTTTTCAATCATTTATATTAAATAAGAAAGAAATTTTTTTTCAACTTTAATCATCAGATTGTAATCTTTCACTTTTTTGTGATCATAACCAAAAAGGTGAACAAGTCCATGCACCCAAAGCTTATCGAATTCTGCTTTAAAATTTTTATTACCATTTTTTTTATTAATCTTATTTATATTTACTATCACATCTCCCAAATAAATTTCTTTCTCTTTTTTTAACTTATTATTCAAATCTTCTTTTTTATAAAAAGGAAAAGACAAAACATCGGTTGAATTATTTTTATTTCTGAAACGTTTGTTTAATTTTCTAATTTCACTATTTCCGGATAAAAGTACTGTGAAAATAATATTATTTTTTTTATACTTCTTATTAAGTTTATTTAATTTTGATACTTTGTGTTCTAAAAATTTACTCGGATTTTTTATGTAACGATACCAGAGTTTGTTATTTAAGATAATATTAATCTTTATCATCAGTGCTTTTTTTTTGATAAGCCCTAATAATTTTTGAAACTAATGGATGTCTGATAACGTCATTATGATCAAATTCTATAATTTCTATTTCCTTTAGGTTTTTTAAAATTTTTTTTGATTTTATGAGACCCGATTGAGTTTTATTAATCAAATCTATTTGGGATGGGTCCCCATTAACTACAAGCTTAGAATTTTCACCAATTCTAGTAAGGAACATCTTAATTTGGGTTTCAGTAGCATTTTGAGCTTCATCTAATATAGCAAAACAATTTTTTAATGTTCTACCTCTCATAAAAGCAAGAGGAGCAATTTCAATTTCGCCTGACTCGATTTTTTTATCTACTTTCTCCACTCCAAATAGCTCATAAAGCGCATCATATAACGGTCTTAAATACGGATCGACTTTTTCTTTCATGTCTCCTGGTAAAAAACCAAGTTTTTCTCCTGCTTCGACGGCTGGTCTCGATAATATTACTCTGTCAATTTTTTTTTCCATAAGCATCGTCACACCAACTGAAACTGCCAGAAAACTTTTTCCGGTACCAGCTGGTCCAAGAGACATTACTATATCTTTTTCCTTAAGCGCTTTAATATAATCTGATTGTTTTTCAGATCTTGCTATTACTGATTTTCTCGGTGTTTTAATAAGTTGTTTAAAAAATTTTACGTTTGACTCTTCAAGCTCAATATTATTTTTCACTGACAACAGAATATCCTCTTTTTCTATTAATTTTGTCAAAAAATATTTGTTCGCTAAAAACTTAATTGCTTCACAAAAAACATTTATATCCTCTTTTTTTCCCTTGCAAGTAATAGAATTCCCTCTAAAAAAAATATTTGTAGAAGTTAATTTTGAAAGTTCTTTCAAATTTTGGTCAAATTGACCAACTATTGACATTAGCATTTCATTTTCTGATATTTGAACATTAACTGTTTCTTTGTCTATCTTTTTAATGTTTAATGTTTGGTCTAATTTAGTTATTTCTGACATTATTAAGCTGCGTGATTTTTTAGACTTATTTCCTGATTAATTTCACCAATCAAGGTAGTTTGATTTCCACTAATAATTTTTACCTTCTTTACTTGGCCTCGAAGATCTTCATGACTTTTAGCAACTACTGAATTTGAAAATTCATCTCTTCCAAAATAGTTATTATCTTCACCGACTCTGTTTTCAAATAAAACAATAACTTCTTTGTTTAAAAGAGATCTTTTATAATTCTTTTTTATTTTTTCAGAAATTTTTTGGAACTTTGTCAGTCTTTCTTTGGAAATACTTTTCCTCACTTGAGCTAGTTCTGCTGCAGGTGTACCTGGTCTAGGACTATAAATAAAAGAATATGAATTGATATATTTTATCTCTTTCATCAAATCTAAAGTGGCTTCAAAATCAAAATTTGTTTCTCCAGGATATCCAATTATAAAGTCACTCGAAAACTTTATTAAAGGGTTGATTTTTTTAATTTTTTTTACAAGATGAATATATTCTTCAACAGAGTGTTTTCTATTCATGCTTTTTAAAATTTTATTTGATCCACTTTGAACTGGTAGATGTATTAGAGGCATTAGTTTTTTATTTGTGCCGTGAATTTCTATTAAATCATTAGAGAAATCATTTGGATGAGAAGTTGTGTATCTTATTCTTTTTAGCTTATCAATTTTTGATATTTCATTTATCAAATAAGATATTTTTTTTCCTTTAAATTTATAAGCGTTTACATTCTGTCCAAGCAAAATTATTTCCTTAGATCCATTTTTAATTAAATCCTCACTTTCTTTCAATAATTCATCGATTGATCTAGAATATTCTGAACCTCTTGTGTAAGGCACAACACAAAACTTGCAAAATTTATCGCACCCCTCCTGTATAGTAAGGTATGAAGAGATTTTATTACAAGAATTTTTAATTTGGTTTAAAGTATCAAATTTATCAACTACATCAAATTCGGTTAATTGAATTTTTCTAGACTTTTTTTCAAGATCTAATATTTGCTGATTAAATAAATGAAATGATTGTGGGCCAATAATTGCATCAATATATTTTTCTCTTTTTATAAGTATTTCTCCTTCAGCTTGCGCAACACATCCAGTAACAATCACAATAGGTTTTTTTTTATATTTATATTCTTTTTTTAAACGTCCTATTTCATGATAAACTTTGTCTCTAGCTTTTTCTCTAATGTGACAGGTATTTAAAACGTAGCAATCAGCCTCTTTTGAATTTTCTGTTTTATAGTAATCAATTTTTTTAGCAAGATCGTAAATACGGTTACTATCGTATTCGTTCATTTGACAGCCAAAAGTTTTTATATAAATTTTTTTTTCCAAATTATTTTTTAATTTTAGAACCGTAAAGTTCTAGTTTATGATCTACGAGATTATATCCTAATTTTTTTGCAATTTTCTTTTGGAGTTCCTCTATGTCTTTATCTACAAATTCAACTATCTCTCCACTATTAATATCTATTAAATGGTTATGATCATCATTTATTTCGTATCTTGCCTTACCTGCCTTAAAATCGTGCTTAACTAATATTCCGGCCTCCTCAAAAAGTTTTACTGTTCTGTAGACTGTTGCAATACTTATTTTATCATCTAACACCAAAACTCTTTTATGTAATTCATCTACATCTGGATGATCCTTTGAACCATAAACTTCTTTAGACTCAGAAAGCACTTTAGCGATCACTTTTCTTTGATCGGTTAATCTTACACCTTTTTGTTTACACTTTTCCTCTATTATGCTCATTACTTAATTTAACTCAAATAGATGGGCTTAATCAATTTTTTTTCAATTAATTTTTTCTCTAATAATTTTTCTATATTTTCTTGGTCAAATACCTTTAAATCATTGCTTTTATATCCAAAAAGCTTGACCTTTTTAGAAATTTCTAAACCTTTGGCTACCGAGAATACAGCCCTGATAGTAGAAAAACTACCAGGCCCTTGGTTAATTATAACACTGAAATTCTCGTCAATTTTGACATTATGAAGATTTAGAAATTCATATATTTCTGAAACTAATTTATCATTTTTATTACTATTGTTTTTAAAGTTATAAATAAAAAATTCTTTATTTATCTTTAAACCTAATTTATCATCCTTCCCAATGCATTTAATAATTAAAAAATTATTTATCATAATGAAGTTAATTATAATTTTTCTTTCTCCTCAATTAAATGTATATGCACAAAAAAATCAATCTTTTGATGATTTTGGTTTAATTTCAATCATGTATCACAGATTCGACGAGAGTAAATACCCATCTACTAACATACAAATGAATGTTTTTTTGAAACAACTAGAAATCATTGAAAAAGAGGGCTTAAAGTTCATTCACCCAGATGAGATTGAAAAAAGTTTATCTGAAATGAAAAATGAAAGAAAAATTTTATTTACTGTAGATGACGGTCTTTTATCTTTTTACGAAAATGCTTGGCCTGTTTTAAAAAGAAAAAAAATACCTTTCCTGTTATTTATAAACACAAGAGAGGTTGGCACATTTAACTATATGAATTGGAGTCAAATTATTGAGCTTAATAATTATAAATTTGTTGAAATAGGTAATCATAGCCACTCACATGAATACCTTGTTGAAGAGGAGCCAAAAACAATTAGGGAGGATATTCTTAAGGCTAAAAAAATTTTTAAAGATAAATTAGGTCGAAACTCCAAATTTTTTTCTTATCCATTTGGAGAGTATAGTCTAGAATTTAAAGAGATAATTAAAGATTTAGGTTTTAAATATGCATTTGGTCAGCATTCAGGAGTAATTGATGAAACTAAAGATTTTTGGGAATTACCAAGATTTCCAATAAACGAAAAATACGGTGAACTTAAAAGGTTTAGTACCTTGGTAAAAACTCTTCCTTTAAAATATAAAAAAATTTCACCTGAAGAAAGATATCTTTTGCAATCTAAAAATCCACCGAATGTTACAATTGAATTCTATGATGGTATTAATAATTTAAGCAATATTAATTGTTTTTCAAACGAGGGGAATAGGTGGAGGGACTCTAAAATTTTTTTTAAAGAAAAGAATATTTTGAATATTGAAATAGATGAAAAATTTGTAGGAGAAAGAGGTAGAATAAATTGCTCTTTGAAAGAAATTGATGGTTTTTGGAGGTGGTTAGGAGTCCAATTTGTTATAAGTGATAATTAATTTAAGAATTTAATTCTACTTGCTTAACAGAATTTACTAATCTGACTGGTTCAAAATCAGATAATCTATTTTGAGTTATTATTTGATTTAAGATTTTTGTATATTCAGAGCCAGTTTGGGCATAGTTCTTCAAAGTTGATGTCAAGGCTAGACCAGTAATATTTCTGTTTTTATTCCTTAATTCTTTTCTCTTCTCCCTAAATTTTATGTAGCTTTTGTGAGTGTTTAAATTATTTTTGTAAGCTTTTACTGATGCTCTTAAAATTGGAAATTTCAGAATTTTGTGACTTTTATCGCCATCTCTTTTTAAGGGGGCTATTCCCTGTCCATCCCAAGTCCATTGACCAAAAATTGCATTTCCTTCAAGGGCAAATCTTGAAGTTCCCCATCCACTCTCTTTAGCTGCTTGAGCAAGTGCAATAGAGACGGGAATTATATCCATTCTAAACATCAATTTATTTAAATCACCTTTTTTAACTTTGTACTCTAATAGTTTTTGTCTTAACCATTGCTTCTCTAAATCAGATGTGTATTTTTTCTCTGAGAGATTTTTCAATTTCTCTCTGTCATCAAGTATCTTTTCATTTTCAGCAACTATTAATGGTAGAACTATTTTTATGAAAGTTTCTTTCTTTAATTGTACGTTTTGTAAATTATCTAGATCTCTCGGAAATTGAGTAAAATAAATAGGTTTAACTAATTTGTCATTTCTTACTGTTCTTAAATCATATTCGACATCTTTAAAAAGCTGTATTACTGTTTCAGTTTTTAAATTTAAATCAGGCAAAATTACCTCAGCAACATTATTCTTTTTAACCTTTAGTTCAGGTTTTTTTGCTTCTTTATTAATTTTTGAATCTGGTTTTTTTAAATCCTTTTTAACTTTCACTTCAGGTTTTTTTGCTTCTTTATTAATTTTTGAATCTGGTTTTTTTAAATCCTTTTTAACTTTCACTTCAGGTTTTTTTGTCTCAATTTTCTTATTTGTAAAATCAAAATTTTTGTAAGTTTTAATTCCAGCAACAATTACTGTGGTTAATCCTACGACAACAAAAAAACTAATTATAACATTTCTTGCACTCTTAGGGTCAATTTGTTGGTTATATATTGAGTTGAAAACATCTGTAAAAAGGTTTCCAAAAAAAGTGGAAATAGTTTTACCTAGTGTAGGTAAGACATTAAGAAAATTGAAACCTATCGTACCGATAGCTTTCCAAAAACTTGATATCCCATAATTTACTTTTCTAGAAGTATCATATTTGTAATTCTCAACCTTTCTTAAAAACCTATTTTTTTCTCTGATTTTTTCCTCTTTATAATCAATTATACTTGTTTTTAATTTAGTTATTGGTTTAGTAAAATTTTCTTTTAAAAAACTTGTATTGAATTCTTTTGGTATAGTTATTTTATTTTTTTTTAAAATTAACTCAATTTGTCCTGTAGTTAAATTTTTCCTTCTTTTTGTATATTCTTGAATTTCTTTAACGTTATAAATGTAGGCTAATTCTATTAATTTATCTCTGTAACTTAATTTTTTTTTCATATCTAAATAGCTTCTACTGAGTTTACCTCTTTTATGTAATGTTTGAGAAGATTTTGAACTCCTTGTTTCAAGGTCATTAACGAACTAGGACATCCAGAACAACTTCCTTGAAGCTCAACTTTTACAATTCCGTTTTCAAAAGATTTGAATTTAATATCTCCTCCATCTCTTGCTACAGCTGGTCTAATTTTAGTATCTAAGACATCTATAATTTTTTTTACAGTTTCATCCTCTTCTGATAAGTTAGCTGGCTTTTTATTTTCTTTCAAGATTGGCTCATTATTTTTTTCAAAGTAATCGTTTATATGTGAGATCACCATAGGTTTAAGCTCATTCCATGAAACTTCATCATTTTTTTTTACTGATAAAAAATTTTTTGATAACAAAACTAACTCAACACCTTTGAATTCTAATAGCTGTTTAATAAAAGGGTTATTTAAATTTTTTAAATTTGCTTTTTGAAACTCTTCAGTCCCTGTAGCTGATATAACTTTTTCAGACAAAAATTTAATTGAATTTGGATTTGGTGTGGATTCAGTTTGTATCATATAAAATTTATATTATATCAATCCTACTTTTTCACGTATATTTTTGAGGTTTTCCTCAGCAATAATATTGGCTTTTTCTTTGCCTTTTTTGAGAATTTGCTCAAGATGAGACTTATCGCCTAGAAGTTTTTCAATTTTTTTACCTACAGGAGTAATCTCACTCACAATAAGATCTGCCAATTTTGTTTTTAAATAGGAATATTCTTTTCCAGACATTTCTTTTAAAATCACATCTAATGATTGTTTAGAAATTTCTGAATAAATATTAATGAGATTAAGTGCCTCGGGCTTTTTTTCTAAACTTTTTAAATTATCTGGTATCTGCTCCGAGTCCGACTTAGCTTTTTTTATCTTTTTAATAATTTCATCTGCAGAGTCTTTTAAGTTAATTCTTGAGTAATCAGACTCTTCGGATTTGCTCATTTTTTTAGTACCATCTCTTAAACTCATCACTCTAGAAACATTTTTTGGGATTAAAGGCTCTGGCAAAGGAAAAAAGTCTTTGCAATTAAAATCATTATTAAATTTTTGAGCTATATCTCTTGATAATTCTAAATGCTGTTTTTGATCAGCTCCAACTGGTACATGCGTGGCCTTATAAAGAAGAATATCAGCAGCCATTAAATTAGGATAAATATATAAACCTACACTGGCATTTTCTTTATTCTTTCCAGCTTTATCTTTAAACTGTGTCATTCGATTTAACCATCCAATTCTGGAAACACAGTTTAATATCCACGCTAACTCAGCGTGACCTGATACTGAAGATTGGTTAAATAAAATACTTTTATCAGGATCCAGCCCTGCTGCTACAAAGGTTGCGACTGTTTCATAGACATTTTTCTTTAGATCAATCGGATTTTGGAAAGTAGTAATTGCATGCAGATCTACAACACAATAAATACAATTCATTTTTTCTTGCAATGATACAAAGTTTTTAAGAGCTCCGAGGTAATTTCCTAAGTGCAAATTTCCGGTTGGTTGAACTCCAGAAAATACTAGTTTTTTTTTATTCATTTGATTAGTTTGTTTTATAATTTTTAGTTTTTAATAATCCTAGTAAATAACAAGATAGCAAATAAACAATTCCTGCGAAACCTACAATTAATAACAAATAAATTGTTTTATAATCATATGAATAATCAAGATAGCTTGAATAAACCTTTAAAGCAAATACAAGAACAAAGCACATAATCGCAGAACTAAACATAGTTTTAAGGGTGTTATAAAATAATTCTTTTTTCAAAAGCAAGTAATTTTTCTTTTGAAGTAAGTATAAAAAAATAAAAACACCTACCCAAGTAGATATAGAAGTTGCTATTGGAATAATTATAAATCCTATTTTATTGAAAAAACTAAGACTAATTAATACATTTAAAAAAACAATCAATGAAGATATATAAAATGGTGTTTTTGTATTATCCCTTGCGAAAAAAAAATTAGATAAAATTTTTATTAATGCAAATGCAATAACTCCATAACCAAAAAACTTTAAAGCTTTAGCTGTCATTTCTACATCTTTTACTGAAAATGAACCGTATCCAAATAATCCGCTTATAATTTCTTCAGATGCAATTATTAATCCAAGACTTGCTGGTATTGAGAATAAAAAAGAAAGTTGTATCGCTTTGTTTTGAATTATAGACACTTTTGAATAATTTTGTGATTTAAAAGCTTTTGAAAGAACTGGCAGAGAAACTGTGCCTACAGCTATTCCAGCGATAGCTAAATTAATTTGATATACTCTATCTGCATAATATAAATATGAAACTGCTCCTGACTGAAAAGATGCAATAATTGTCCCTACTAAAATGTTTATTTGTGTAACACCAGATGAAAAAATACTTGGTAACAATTTATTGAAAAAAAATTTTACTTTTTTAGAAATTTTAAAAATTAATTTTATATTCGGTTTATAAAACTCCAGGGTAAAATAAATCAAAAATATTAATTGTAAAACCCCAGCAATTGTAACTCCAAGAGAAAGTTGTTTAGCAATATTTAAACCTAGAAGATAAGATAATAAAATAGTTGTGATTAAAATAATGTTTAAAATAATTGGTGCAGCTGCTGCAGCTGCAAACTTATTGTAAGAGTTTAATACTCCAGAAAAAAACGACGAGAGACTTACAAATAATAAGAATGGAAAAGTTATTCTAGTAAACTCAACAGCGAGTTTAAATTTAACATCATCACTTATGAACCCGGGTGCAATTAAGTAAACTAAATAAGGTGTGAAAATTTCGGCAATAGTTACTATTGTAACTAAGGTTAATACAAGTAGACTTAATACATCGTCAGCAAATGTTTTGCCTATTTTATTGTTATTTAATTTTGCAGCTGTAAAACTAGGTATAAAAGCTGCATTAAAAGTGCCTTCAGCAAATAAACGTCTAAAGGTGTTAGGTAACCTGAAAGCAACGAAAAAAGCATCAGCAAAAATAGAGGTTCCTAAGAAAATAGCTATTAATATATCTCTAAAGTAACCCAATATCCTACTGATAAGTGTAAAAAAACTAAAAATTGATGCAGAAGATAGCAAGTTCATAAATAATCTAATTTAGGCCATAAATTTATAGTGAATTAAATTTTTTTATATTACATACTCATTTTATAAATGGCAAAAAAAACAGAGATTGATCATTACACAGATAAAGAAGCACTCGATTTTCATTTAAAAGGAAAGTCAGGCAAAATTGAGATTAATTCTAGTAAACCACTAACAACAAAAAGAGATCTTTCCTTGGCTTACTCACCTGGAGTAGCCGCACCTGTCAAGGAAATCGCAAAAAACCCTGATTTGGCCTATGACTTTACAAGCAAAGGTAATTTAGTTGCAGTAATTAGCAACGGATCCGCGATTTTAGGCCTAGGTAATTTGGGTGCATTGGCATCAAAACCAGTAATGGAAGGTAAATCAGTTCTTTTTAAAAGATTTGCAGATATAGACTCGATTGATATTGAGATAGACAACAACAACACTCAATCAATAATAGATACGATAAAAAATATTGGAGGAACTTTTGGAGGTATCAATCTCGAGGATATTGCTGCGCCGGATTGCTTTATAATTGAACAAAAACTAAAAGAGTTATTAGATATTCCAATATTTCATGATGACCAACATGGTACTGCAATAATCACTACAGCAGCATTAATAAATGCCTTAGATATTTCTAATAAAAAAATTAAAGAGGTTAAAGTTGTAATTAATGGTGCAGGCGCATCTGCTCAAGCTTGTGCAAATTTATTTAAAAGTTCAGGTGTTAAAAAAGAGAATATTGTTATGTGTGATAGTAAAGGGGTAATATATAAAGGGCGTGATAAAGTTGATCAATTTAAATCTGCTTTTGCTATAGAAACAAAGCATAGAACATTAGATCAAGCTATTAAAGGCTCTGATGTATTTTTGGGATTATCTGCAAAAGACGTTGTAACTAAAGAAATGGTTAGGTCTATGGCAAAAAATCCGATTATATTTGCCTGTGCCAATCCAGATCCAGAAATTAAACCAGAATTAATACAAGAGGTAAGAAATGATGCAATAATTGCAACTGGGAGATCAGATTATCCCAATCAAGTAAATAATTTAATTGGTTTTCCCTACATTTTTAGAGGAGCGCTAGATGTTAGAGCTAAAGAAATTAATGAGTCTATGAAAGTTGCCGCAGCTAATGCCATAGCTCTTTTAGCTAGAGAAAATGTTCCCGATGAAGTGGCGTCTGCTTATGGTGGTGACAGACCGAGATATGGGAAAAATTATATTATACCCTCAACTTTTGATCCAAGACTTATAAGTGTTATCCCCGCTGCTGTAGCTGAGGCAGCGATGAAATCTGGTGTAGCAAGAAAAAATATCAAAGACCTTGAACTTTATAAAGATCAACTAACTAACCGCCTTGATCCTACAATGTCACTAATGCAAGGAATAAATGCTAAAGTAAGAAAAAATCCTAAGAGGGTTATTTTTGCAGAAGGGGAAGATGAAAATATGCTGAAAGCAGCTATTGAGTTTGGAAGAAACAAGTTGGGTACTCCAATACTAATTGGTGCTGAAAAAAGAATTAAGGAGCAATTGAAAAATATTGGTTTAGATGAAAATTATAAAATAAAAATTGTAAATTCAACAGATAAAGAAAAAAGAGATAGATACGTAAAACACTTATATAAAAAGCTTCAAAGAGAAGGACAATTAGAAAGAGATGTTGATAGATTAGTTCGTAATGATCGAATTGCTTGGGGAGCTTCAATGATAGCATGTAAAGATGCAGATGCAATGGTCACAGGTAATATCAGACACTATGCTGCTTCTATAGAAAAATTAAAGAAGGTAACGGAACCAAGGCCAGGAGAAGAAATATTTGGTATGACTATGATTACACTTAAAGGTAAAACTATCCTTGTTGCAGACACAAATGTTCAAGATTTTCCCTCACCTGAAAGATTAGTTAAAGTTTCTAAATCTTGTGTTCGTGTCGCTAGACTGTTTGGTTTTGATCCGAAGGTAGCTTTTTTATCTCATTCAACTTTCGGCAAACCAATATCTAGAAATACTAAACATGTGAGAGATGCAATTGAACTGTTAAAAAAACAAAAAGTTGATTTTGATTTTGATGGAGAAATGCAACCAGATGTTGCCTTAAATCCTATTTACAAAGAAATATATCCTTTTTCAAAAATAGTAGGAAACGCAAATATTTTAATTATGCCTGCTCTTCATAGTGCAGCAATTTCAACAAAATTAATGAAAGTTTTTGGAGGTGGAAAATTGATAGGACCACTGTTAATAGGTTTAGGCTCACCTATTGAGGTAGCACCATTAAGAGCAAGTACTTCTGAAATTCTAAACTTAGCTTCTATTGCAGCATATTCTTCAGACGTAATCGATTACTCTAATTAAAGCTTAGTTCTACTTAGTTCAGTGGCAAGGTATATTGATGGTATTACTTTTTCCACATCATAAATTTTATTCGCCTCATTTAAAACTTCTTTCTTCTCTTTTTCATTCATTGCAATACCAAAAATATAGATTTTTTTATTTATAGTCTCTAAAGTATAATTTCTTGCTTTAGTAATTTTATTCAAAATTAGAGCAGTTCTTAATTGACTTGTTATCAAAATATCTTTAGCGGTACCTTTAAAATTTCTTTGACCCTTTATTGTTATGGCATTTTTAACTGATCTTACACCTTTTGTTTCCCAAGCCATTTTTGTTATCTTAATTTTCTCCTCTGGA
>MDSZ01125966.1_pt1 | contig 19063 bp, 14 predicted proteins | sample 811201 | NCBI WGS metagenome assembly MDSZ01 (sample SAMN05326647, study PRJNA326480) | marine metagenome | isolation source: seawater | place: Indian Ocean: North | collected 2010
ACCGGCCAATGATTCGTCCCACCCGAAATACAGAGTTGGAAAACAGCATGGATTTATTTTCCGGTGGACGGGCAATCAGTGAAAACCTCCAGCTTAATCGAGAACTACGCCTGTCAACTGATGAACAAAATCGTACCATCCCAGTCTCATCGGTTACCGGAATTACAATCGATGAGATACCATGGAAGGAGTGGATGAAGGATGAAAAACCAAAACTCGATTCAATTGCCTCAATCCTGCCACACGACCAACATGCTATCATTTTCTCAACTTACTCGAGTATGCTCGAAGTAATGGACGAAGCGACTGCAAGAGGGACTCCATTACTTCGCTTAAGCGAAGGTCGAGCTGAAAGTGCCCGCTCAAAAGAAAAATACTCCCAGCAACTCTGTCTGCCAGTTGATGAATTTTCCCGCATTCTTGGACCAAAACTAATTTCGTCCGTCGCGATTACCGGCAGCGATCCATTTTTACGAACCGGCACTTCTTTGACGCTTATTTTTGAAGCCAAGCAAAAAGAAGGGCTGCTAGCAGCTCTTGCTTTGCGTAGGATGCAAGCAAAGGAAAAATTCCCTCAAGCCAAGAAAGTGTCTGGCAAAATTCCAAAATCTGTAAATCACAAGTACGAAGGAATTGCCTCCCCCGACCGAGAAATCAGAAGTTTTGTAAGTTCATTCAATGAATTTGTCGTCGTAACCAATTCAATTGAACAGCTTAGCCGCCTGGCCAGGGTATTTGATAAAAAAGACACCAGTTTAGCCTCTCTTGAGGAGTACCATTTCTTTCGTCAGCGTTATCAAATCACCCCTGATAACAATGAAGATGCGTTTCTCATGATTACCGACGCAACTATAAGACGATGGTGCGGTCCGGAATGGAGAATCGGAGCATCCCGACGGACAAGAGCAGCAGCGGCCATTGCCGAACTGCAAGCACGCCATGAAAGTGGGTCCCCATTGAACGCAAAAGAATTTCCTGAACTGGGAAAAGTTTCGATGATTAATGGACAAGTACAGAGTTCCAAATTTGGAAACCTTTCGTTTTTGAAATCAGTCAATGAATTGAATATCACGAAAATTACGCCCGCTGAAAAAAAGGCGTATGAATTCTTTCGCGACCGTTACCAGAGTCATTGGTCAAAATACTTCGACCCTATTTCCGCTCAACTGAGTATTGACGGCGGAAAAATCCAGGGTGATCTTTCAATCCTCCCGCTTATCGGAGGCACGGATTACCGTAATATGATTCAAACGGTTGGAGAAGTGAAACTAAAGCCAGAATCAGGTGATCCTCACCCTGAAGCCGTACTCCATTGGGCAAGTGCTCTCGACATGGATTCCCCTCGTTTCAAGCAGGCCAGTAATTTTGCAGCGATTATGGCTCCCTCATTGGGTGTTGGTGCATTCAGTTGGGTGGGAGAATCGTTTTCCTTCTACATGGACGAATCTCCTTTTTTCGAGGATATGCAAAAAGCGTTTCGTGATGGTGGGATGAAAGAATTGGAAAATTTTTCTGAAAAAAACCTGGGGCGGATTCCACTAGGCATAAATTTGGAAGTGCGTAACCCGTTTAAACTTACAGCATTCTTAGCAGGATTGCGGGCATGGATTGAACAGACTGCTCCAGGAATGACGGTATGGAGTAATCATTCCCACAAAGGACAGGGCTATGTTAAGATTTCCCCCGGCAAAGGCCTCGAGGATAGTCTTGTTAAGGAGGGATCAGTTCCCATTGCCTTATATTATGTTCCTTCTCCCAAACTTCTAACGGTCAGTCTTAGTGAGAAAATAATTCAGCAAGCAATTGAGCGAAATATTCTTCGTCGAGACAAAAACGCCACACTTCCAAAAGCAAATTGGGATGGAATGAGCTCAGCACTATTGGCATCCAAACCCATTCCTTCAATGTTCGACCTTACGATGGGGCAAAATACAATTAACGGATTACAAAGAAAATCATGGAATAACCTTCATGCTCTTAATGAATGGCGTATCGTTCTAAATAAAAAAGATCCTTTGACTTACCATCAAAAAGTTTGGCAAACAGATCTTATCTGCCCGGGAGGCGGGAAATATGAGTGGAATGACAAGTCTAAGACTTACGAATCCACGGTCTTCGGTCATCCCGCTAAGGCTAAATTACCAAAAACAATCAGCATTCTTGGTAACTGGAGCAAGGTCGACTTTGGGATAAATTTTGAAAACGACGGTTTACGCGTGAAAGCAAAATTGGAAAGAATGCAAAATAAAGATTAGATACAAATCTCAAGTCATCTGACTCTTAGCATCTTCAAGTGACTCAAAAATCTCAGCCTCTTCACAACCATCGAGATTCCTCCACATTTCTGAATCTTCTCCAGTCACCACAAAAGCCAACTTGAAAGGACTTCCCATTTCTTCGATAAGTTCAGCAAACTCGCCGACCAACTCGATCGAATCCTCACCGACTTCCTCGAGTGCAGACAGATCCATAACCACATTCTCAATGCCATCGTTTATGGTCATGCGTAAGCGGGCGGAATAACTACTTTTTATGTCATCAAAAAGTTCTGGAGTAATAATTTTGGGAACACGAAAAAAGAGTATATTTTCCTCAAGATCAAAATATTGATCAGAAGCATCCAGATTCAGGACTCCATAAAGTGTTGAAGTTACTTTACTCTTTTCAAGAGGTTTAGAAATAAAATGAGAGAAACCGGCATCCGAAGCTTTTCTCATGGCCAATTCATCTCCTTTAACCAGCATACCCACAACGGGTGCGGTTGATGATTTTGGGTTCGTCTTTAACTTACGTCTTAACTCGACAGCGCCCTCATTAGGCAGAGAACAACTAATAATATAAGTGTTAAAATCATAAGGCTCAGAAAGAGAAATCGCTGAATCAATATCGGCCGCACCCTCGATAATCCAACCCGGGTCTTTGGCGAATTCTTTGATCTGCTCAATAATCATTGGCTTATCATCCACAACTAAAAGCCGGATTTTTTTCTCCCCCCCTTCTGCTTCCTTTGAACTTGCAATATTCTTAAGAAAGTCGTTACGGGTATTCCCTTGAATTGCCACTGCATTCATGCGACATAACCGCCGTCCCAGATTCCGAATAATCTTAACCGCAAACTTTGGGTTTTCTTCAACAAACTGACTCAGTTCCATATCGAAGTACTTAACGACCACGCCCGTCTTCGCACGGATGGAGGCATCCCTCTTGTGACAGAGCAACTCACTCAACTCTCCGAACATGGCACCTGGCAAGGTAATCTCATTGATTACTCTTTCATCTCGCGTAACTTCAAGCTCGCCTTGCTCTAGGATGTAGAATCCTTTTCCTATGTCTCCTTCACGAAGAATAAAATCACCTGGATTGAAGCTTAATGTTTCGAATATCATAAAAAAATAAAGTTAGATATTCAACTGACCTCTTCTGAAATCAAAAGTCGAATCAAAACATATTGAATTTCAGATAATTAAGATTTTTCTGAATCAATTAAATTTTCGACTGCTGACTTTACCGATTCACATACTACCCAATCCTCACAACCATCAAGCTTATTCCAATTGGATGAATCTTCCCCTTCGGCTACAAATGCAGTCTTGAAAGGATTTTCAATTTCCTCTAAATGCTCGGCCAGATCCGTAACCAATTGAATAGATTCTGCCCAAACTTCGGAAAGTTGAGATACATCGACTACCATTTTATCAACACCATCATTAATCGCTGAACTTATTCTTCTCGGAAAACTGCGATTTATCTGGGCTAATAACTCTTCGTTTAAAGTAGCTGGAACCCTAAAATAAAGAGCTCCTTCAAGATGATTAAAATATTGATCAGAGAAATCCAAGTTGAGCACGTCATATAAAGTATTGAGTGCTTTATTCTTCTCAATGGGTTTGGAGATAAAAGCGGTATATCCGACTTCAGTGGCAGCATTTTTTGCCCGGTCATCGCCCTTGGTCAATAGACCGGCAACCGGAGTTTTGGCAGACATCGGATTTGTCTTCAATTTCCTTTTCAAGTCAATCGCACCATTATCTGGAAGAGAACAACTTACAATAATGGCCGAAAAATACTCTTTATCACAGATTGTAACCGCTTCATCTTCAGAAGAGACCCATTCGAGCACCCATCCAGTCTTTGACAGACTCTCCCTCAGTTGCTCGAAAATTGCCTGCTTTTCTTCAACTACCAATATTCGAGTGACCTGATCTTTACCGGAGGATTCACTTGAATCATTCACAGACTTGAGAATGTTATTTCTCGCATCTCCCTGCATCGCAATTTCATTCATGCGAATAAGTCTGCGGCCAAGATTTCGAATAATCTTAACTGCGAACTTGGGATTCTGCTCAACAAATTCAGGCAGACTGATATTAAAAAACTTAACGGATGCTTTGGTCTTTGCCCTAATTGAGGCGTCCCGCTTATACATGAGAAGTTCGCTCAATTCTCCAAACATGGAACCGCGGGAAGTGATTTCGTTTAGTATCTTATCACCCCGGACCACTTGAAGTTCGCCATCTTCAAGAATGCAGAAACCTTTTCCAATTTCTCCTTCCTTCAGGATTAATTCGCCAGGCTCGAAACTTTTTACATCGTAAATCACAACATCTTTTCTCTACTATTTAAATTTGATAAATCAATCCTCAAAGAAAAAATATTTGGGCATGCTCAGCTCAGTTAGCATGATATTCTAAGATCTAAGCATGTGCCCTAGATATCTTTTTTTAGCCGGCTCAGATTGTAATCTTCAAGCTTCTTTTCGACCAATTCCAGTTCCTCAACCGAAAGCTTTTTGTAACCTCGCCCCAATGGCCACCCATATCCCCATCGATACCAAGTTGGGTAATATGGTTCGCCACCCGTACGAACTGCTTGATACATTAATTCTGCAAGTTCTGAGTTACCTGTTTTTTTTTTCGACACATTTTTTAAAAGCAAGATCCGCTGCTTCTCGTTCTTTTTCAGTACCTCCTCTCCAATAAGCAATATCATGCTTCAAGCAGCATTCTTTCCACATCTCGGGATTCTCAAATGTACCATCAATAAAAAGACTGCATCCATCACTGGTGAAACTAGACAACTCTGTTAAGTTGTTTTCCTTACACCCGTAAAAGAAATGTAGAACTGAGAGGAAAAAAAGTAGTCTCCTTGTCATTTCAAACAAGAAGACTAGGACTTCAGTCCAAGCAAGCTACCGTCAGATGGAAACTGAAAAGCCCGTAATCCAAAAATTGGTAGCGAGGCAAGAAGATGGTCAAAAATATCTGATTGTATTGCTTCATAATGAACCCATCTGACATCATTTACGAAAACGTAGATTTCGATCGGTAATCCTTTTTCAGTTGGGGCTAATTGGCGAACCAAAAAAGTCATTCCCTCCTGGTGAATTGATGAATGATCACGAAGGTACTTCAGGCAATACGCACGAAAAGTTCCAGAGTTAGTCAGATTTCTGCCGTTCAGTAAGGGGGCTTCCAGTCCATGCTCATCCACTTTCATACCTGCCTCTCCAATTTCATCCCGCTTTGCAGAAAAGTAATCCTTTAACAAATCTATTTTTTCAAGTTCAGTAATCTCACTCTCTTTCAAGAAGCGAACGCTGGAAAGGTCCAAGTGAATACTCCTTTTGATTCGCCGACCACCTGACTCTGACATCCCCCGCCAATTTTTAAAAGCGTCACTCACCAAGGCGTGTGCAGGGATTGTGGTAATGGTCTTATCCCAATTCTGAATCTTAATGGTAGTGAGGGCCACATCAATGACATCCCCGTCTGCTCCATACTTGGGCATCTCGACCCAATCTCCCTTTCGCACCATATTGTTAGCCGTCAATTGAACACCTGCTACCAATCCCAAGATTACATCCTTAAATACCAAGAGTAACACTGCGGTGAGGGCTCCTAGTCCGGAAAAGAAATAAAGAGGGGATTTATCCAGCAGGATCGAAAGAATGAAGATAATACCCGTTCCATTGACTACTATTTTAATTGCCTGACATATCCCTTTTAGAGGGAGTTTTGTGGAAAACTTACTCTCTTCATAAAGTTTGTAAAAAGTATCTATCAGTGAATCAAACACCCAAAGTGCGATTCCCACCAGATAGAGATTAATGAGGACCTCAATTACTCCATTCAGCACTTCATATTCGGAAAACACGAGCTTACTTAAAGAACTGATTACAAAGGCGGGAGCAAGATGTGAAAGCCTCAGAAAAAAACTCTCCTCAAGCAGGTACTTGGCAATTTTTGTGTTTGTTTTGGATGCAAGCGAACGTAGAGCCGTTAGCAGAAACTTCTTAACCACATAATTGGCTACCCACCCGGCAGTAAGGATGATTAAAAGCGCAATCAGTAGAAAAATGTATTTGGAATATTCGGCAGCAAGCCCGATTTCTTCCTGCATAAAAGTTACCACAAAACCTTCCAATTTAGAAACTGTATTCATTATATCCTACAAAATCCTTCTCAGACTAAGGTGACAAATCAAATTTGAAAATTCTCCTCTGCTCCACATCCGTTAGATTTACAAAACAAAACAGAACTACCTTTTTCGGTTGTTTACAAAACACCAAGGTTTAGGAAAGAGGAATGCTTAGAATTACACATTCATTTCGAAAGTCATTCATGTTCTTGCTGATCTGTTGTTTTATAAACCTCTCAGCCAAGGTCCAAAAAGAACCAAAGACAGAAAAAAATGCGGGGAGTCCAATTGATGCAAAGCAGGCACTTTTCAGCAGTAAGCTTATTACAACCGCTACAGAGGGGCATGCAGTCAAAGTGAGAGCAAATATCAAAGGGGTCCAAAATTTATATTTAACTGTTTCAGATGGCGGTAATTCATATTCGTGTGACTGGGCAGACTGGGCTTACCCCCGCCTGATTGGAAGTAATGGACAAACTACCAAGTTAACCGACCTGCACTGGAAGATTGCAAAATCGGGATGGGGAAAGGTTCAAATCAACAAGAATTGTGCAGGCGGTCCCCTCAAGATAAACGGGGAGAACATTGCCTACGGGATTGGCGCCCACGCCAACAGCGTGATTCACTATGAACTTCCCAAAAACCATGATTTCATTGAATTCGAAGCATTAGCCGGCATTGATAACGGAGGAAGCAACCAAAAAAGCGGAACCCAAAGCAGCGTACAGTTTTTCGTCTCCGACAAGCCAATCAATATGGCCAAACTTGCCAACATACAGCAAGGTCTACCAAATACCGATCACTACCCCGCAGATCAGTTTATTATTCAGGATGAATTAGAAGTAAAACTTTGGGCAAAATCTCCACTTTTTTACAATCCCACAAACATGGATATTGATTACAAAGGAAGAATCTGGGTTGCGGAAGGTCGAAACTACCGAGGCAAACGAACACAGCCTGATGGAGACAGGATCGTAGTGGTTGAGGATAAGGACGGAGATGGCGTAGCCGAAAGCTCTCATGTATTCGTTCAGGAAAAAACTTTTATTTCTCCACTGGGTGTCGCGGTTGTAGATAATAAAATCATCGTATCCCAGCCGCCCGACTTAATTGTTTATACAGATGTTAATCGGAATGCGGTGTTTGATAGCGGAGTGGATAAGCGTGAAGTTCTATTGACCGGTTTTAACGGAAATAACCATGATCATAGTCTTCATTCAGTTACGGTCGGTCCTAATGGACAATACTATCTCAATTTTGGAAACAAAGGGGCTCAAGTAACCGATAAGGAAGGATGGCAATTGAATGCGGGTAGTTTTTATTCAATGAAGAATATTTCCGGCAAATCGAGCTCAGACGGTCAAATTTATCTTGGTGGAGTTGCCTTTCGCGTCAATCAGGACGGAACCGGTTTACGCCCAATCGGACATAATTTTAGAAATTCTTATGAACAAGCGGTAAGCTCATTTGGTGATATTTTTCAGAATGATAATGATGACCCTCCGGCAAGCCGTACTACATGGCTCATGGAATATGGAAACATGGGCTTCACTTCCAAAAACGGATTACGCAAATGGGGAAGTGATAAAATGCCAGGGCAAACCACTCAAGTAGCAGAGTGGCGACAGGAAGACCCAGGTGTGGTACCGGCAGGAGATGTCTACGGTGGAGGCTCTCCAACAGGAATTGCTTTTTATGAAAACGGAATCATGGAAGATCGTTTCGGCGGATATGTGATTAGCTGCGAACCAGCCCGTAATGTTTTGTTTGGATATCACCCCAAAGTTACAGGGGCTGGAATCACCCTGCCCCAGCGGGATATTTTCCTGACCAGTAACCCCAAGAAAAATTTTGCCGGAGCTGATTTCGCAAGTGCAGGACAAATCAAAGGTTTAATTAATTTGTTTCGCCCCAGTGACATCTGCATCGGCCCGGATGGGGCTATCTATGTAGCCGATTGGTTCGATGCCCGTGTTGGTGGTCATGGCACACGGGATGCCGGACAGACGGGTGCGATTTACCGCATTGCCCCCAAAGATGCCAAGCTGTCCATCCCCAAGTTTGATCTTACCACTATTAAAGGGCAGATCGAGGCGCTGAAAAGCCCTTCCCCCAATGTTCGTGAACTTGGGCGGGCATGTCTGGTAAAAGCCGGAAACAAATCTATTCCAGCAGTTCGTAAACTTCTTGCACACTCTAACTCGTTTATTCAAGCCCGAGCGGTTTGGGTACTCGCAAAGCTCGGGAAAAATGGACTGAAGATCGTCGAAGATCATCTTGATCACAACGATGCTAACATCCGAATATGTGCTTTTCGGGCTCTCCGCCACGCAAACCATAGAATTCTTGAACATGCTGATAAACTTGCAAATGACTCATCTCCTGCTGTTCGAAGAGAGGTAGCTCTCGCAATGAGATATATTCCCTTCGACAGATCAAAAAATATTCTGCTTAAAATCGCACAAGGATACGATGGAATGGATAGATACTATGTAGAGGCATTCGGAATTGGCTGTACCGATAAAGAGGATAAGGTTTATGCGCTCCTGAAGAAAACCATGGGCTCCAAAAAGTATCAGCCCCGATATTCAGGTCTTGTGTGGCGGCTCCATCCAGCCCAAGCCATTCCGGAAATTAAGAAATGGGCACTCGATAAAACACTAAACCCCAAAGTCCACCGTTCGATGCTTTTTGCCCTAAGCCTAATTGAAGCACCACAAGCACTAAAAGCCATGATTGAAATTGCCAAAAACGGACAGAGCGAAACCTCCAGCCTAGCAAAAGCATTTATCGAAAAAAGAAATCAGGGGATTTGGAATAAGTATCAAGCAATGGAACTTCTTAACGGAAAAAATATTATAAAAACTGAATATGTTGATCGCTTAGCTCCGACTTCGTTTGGCATAGAAAAAGATCTTCCTCATGCGGATCAAATACTTGCCCTAAAGGGAAATCCAGAAAACGGTAAAAATGCGATCGTTAGATGTTATGTTTGCCACAAAGTAGGATCTGTTGGCGTTGAATTTGGACCCACCCTACAAGGATGGGGAAACGGGCAGGACCGCAAAACCATTCTTAAAGCGATTACAAATCCATCGGATGATTTAGCCCATGGATACGAAGGCACGGAGCTCATAGTCAGAGGGAACAAACGAATCCAAGGATTTATTCAGGCAGAGGGTGACCCTTTAGTGATTCGGGTATTTGGTGGCGAGGATTTGGTCATTGCAGAAAAAGATGTAATCAAACGAAAAACAATGAAGACTTCTTTGATGGCACCCGCGTCTCGCTTAGGCTTGGATGCCCAGGAACTGCGTGATGTGGTGGAGTATTTAAAGCTCAACTAAGATCCACCAGCCCAAACCGAACTTATAAATGAGCGACATCTCCCTAAAGCTTGATAGCACCTACACTAATTTGCCTGATATCTTTTACACCGAACTTTCACCTGTTCCGGTTACAAATCCCGAAGTTGTCATTTTTAATCAAAAATTAGCCGAAGATATTGGTCTCGACCTTACTCAGCTCAACCCACAGCAAAAGGCCGATCTTCTTGCAGGAAATCTGATCCCTGATCGATGCACTCCATTCGCCCAAGCCTATGCAGGTCATCAATTCGGGAATTTCACAATGCTCGGAGACGGAAGGGCTATTATTCTTGGTGAACATCTGTCAGCTTCCGGAAAACGATTTGATATTCAATACAAAGGTTCGGGGAGAACCCCTTACTCACGGGGTGGAGACGGACGAGCAGCCCTTGGCCCGATGCTCAGGGAGTACATTATAAGTGAAGCCATGCATTCGCTTGGGATTCCGACAACCCGAAGTCTTGCTGTTATTTCGACTGGAGAAATTGTCTATCGGGAGAATGAATTACCCGGAGCTATCCTAACCCGAATGGCAAGTTCACACATTCGGGTAGGAACCTTTCAATTTGCATCCCTTCATCAGGAAAAACCAATTTGCCAAGCCTTACTAGACTACACCATCAACCGTCATTTCCCTGATATTCAGGATAATGAGAACAAAGCCTTGTCGATGCTCAATCGGGTTATGGAATTACAGGCGGAGCTTATTACTCATTGGATGAGAGTGGGCTTCATCCACGGGGTGATGAACACAGACAATATGGCGATATGTGGAGAAACCATCGATTACGGACCCTGTGCATTCATGGATGTTTTTGATCCATCCACTGTATTTAGCTCTATTGATCACCAAGGCCGATATGCTTATGCCAATCAGCCCGTCATGGCACACTGGAACCTTGCTCGCCTCGCGGAGAGTTTACTTCCGCTCATTGACGAACAAAGAGAAGTCGCAATTGAACTGGCAGAGGATTCCTTAAAGGGGTTTGAGAAGATTTATAAATCTAAGTGGCTTGAAATGATGGGCACTAAGCTTGGGCTACAAGATGTAGAACCCGGTGATGAGATTCTCATCACCGAACTTCTGGACCTCATGCATGAATATTCGGCCGACTACACTAATACCTTTCGGGATTTAATAAAAAAGGAACCGCCCTCGAATAAACTCTTCTTATCTGATGGATTTAATCAATGGCACGCCCGATGGAAAAACCGCCTCCAAGAAAAGAACCAAGTTCTAGAATCTTCCTTTGCCCTTATGTCCTCGGTGAACCCTTGCGTGATTCCCCGTAATCATAAAGTCGAAGAAGCGCTTCATTCCGCCGAGGGTGGCAACTTGGAGCCTTTTCACAACCTGCTTACTGCACTGAGTGATCCATACCAGGAAAATGAAAGAAATCATGCTTTCCAACTACCACCCGAATCAGGAGCAAAGACTTACCAGACATTCTGTGGAACTTAGAAAGAACACTGTAAGTTTTGCCTAATCTTAGCTCAGAAATAACCATTACCTTACCATGTTTATAGGAATAGCCGGAATAATTGGTGCGGGTAAGTCAACCCTTGCGCAGAATCTTGCCTTGAGGCTTGATTACAAATCATATAACGAGCCTGTCGATGACAACCCATACCTGGAAGATTTCTATTCCGACATGAATCGATGGGGTGCCATGATGCAAATTCATCTTCTCTTTAGAAGGTTCGAGCAGCACCAACAAATCGTATGGAATTCTGAAAAAGGGGCAGTCCAGGATCGCACAATTTATGAAGACACCATTTTTGCCCGCATGCTCCATGAGTCCGGGTTTATCGACCGACGTGATTACAATACTTATCTTGGTCACTTCAACCTGATGAAGCGATTTTTGGTGTATCCAGATATTCTGCTTTACCTTCGAGTAAATCCCGAAACCAGTCTCAATCGAATTGCACAACGAGGAAGAAAAGCTGAGGAAGGTATAACTCTTGAATACATGCAGAAACTTTTTCTGGGATATGAGAATTTTATCGATGAAATGGGGAGGTATACACGGGTTATATCTCTGGACTGGAATCATTACCTCGAAATAGATGAAGTTGTTGATCGAATCTCTGAAAAGAAAAAGGAGAAACTACAATTTCTTCGAGATATAAAAACGCAATAACTCATAACTTAATTCCTCCTTTCACAGTTTCTGGTTGTGAGTGTTTGAATACTTGACCGAAAGAATCCGATCGGTAGGTTCTTCAACATGAACCCTTTATATTCACTTTTCCTGAGTTTGGGTGTGCTTTCTCTTTCCGGAGCCGCAAAACCTAATATTCTTTTTATTTTCACTGATGATCATGCCTATCAGGCTGTCGGTGCTTACGACTCGTGGCTCAAGGAACATTGCCCGACTCCACACATTGACTCCCTTGCCCGCGACGGCATGCTTTTTGAGCAATGCTATGTTACCAATTCGATCTGCGGACCTATGCGAGCCGCCATTCAGACTGGTAAATATTCCCACGCCAACGGATTCCTGGTCAATGGAAATAAGTTCGACGGAACCCAGCAAACATTCCCTAAACTTCTCCGCAAGGCGGGTTACACCACCGCGGTGGTGGGCAAATGGCATCTCGGCACGCACATGTCCCCGCAAGGATACGACTACTCGGAAGTTCTCATCGGCCAGGGTCCCTATTACAACCCACCGATGCGTTTGGATAAGGATGGCGACGGTAAGCACGATGAGGTGATCAAGCACGTCGGATACACCACGGATGTGATTACTGATCTGGCTCTCGAATGGATGAAAACCAAAAGAGATAAGGAAAAGCCATTCATGCTGATGTACCAGCACAAAGCCCCCCACCGCAACTGGCAGCCTGGGCCCAAGTATTTAAATAAATACGACGATGTAACTCTTCCCGAACCGGATACCCTCTTTGATGATTACAAGGGACGTACATTAGCCGCCTATCAGCAGGATATGACTATTGCCGAAACGATGAACCGGGGAGATCTAAAACTCGATGCTCCGGGCAATCTTACTCCTGAACAAAGAAAACTTTGGGATGCTGCCTACAACCCAAAGAACGACGCATTAAAAAAAGCAAATCTATCAGGTAAAGATTTGGTGCGTTGGAAATACCAGCGATATGTAAAAGACTACCTACGATGCATCGCTTCGGTGGATGACGGAGTCGGGAGAATGCTTAGCTATCTCAAAGAAACCGGATTGGATAAAAATACCATTGTCATCTATTGCTCCGACCAAGGCTTTTACCTTGGTGAACACGGATGGTTCGACAAACGCTGGATGTATGAAGAATCCCTTCGCACTCCCCTCCTGATCCGCTGGCCCGGAGTCATTAAAGCGGGAAGCCGGAACGGGGACATCGTATCTCCGGTGGATTTTGCCGGAACCTTTTGCGAAATCGCCGGGATCGACGCCCCAACCGATCTGCACGGTCGCTCGATGGCCTCCATCCTTAAAGGGCAAACGCCCAAAGATTGGCGCAAAAGCTTTTATTATCACTACTATGAATATCCTGGTTATCACTGGGTACGCAGACACTTTGGTGTGGCAGATGGTCGCTATAAATTGATCCGGTTTTACGAACAGGATGTCGACCAATGGGAGCTTTTTGATTTAAAGACGGACCCCAATGAGATGAAGAGCGTATATGGAACCGCAGAGTATGCGGTAGTTCAAAACCGACTCTCCCGTCAACTTGCACTCCATCGCAAAGAACTGAAAGTGCCTGAAGAGGACCCTCCCCAATCAGTAGTCAAACGCCTGCCTCCTCGAACTCGTAAGCCAACTATCCCCCAATGAAAACTCTATTCTTTTTCCTACCAGCATACCTGATTGTCCATTCGGTTTTTGCTAATAAGCAAACGCTCTTTTCCGGAACAGACTTCAACGCCTTTGAACTAAGTCCAGGATCCTGGGAAATTGAACCCGATGGTTCCATGGTTTGCCGCATGGAAAAAAGTAAGGATAAAAATGGCAACGAACGCATTCGTGGGATGGGATATATTTGGACGAAAGAAGAATTCGCTGATTTTGAACTTACGCTTGAATATAAATTATCAGAAGGAGCCAACTCAGGTATTTTTTATCGAACCGATAAAAACGACCCCGTTCAGGGAGGCTTTGAAATCCAACTCATGGATAATGAGGGCTTTCAGAAAAAAGCAAAAAAAGTACTTCCTCCCCGTAAATTAAACGGATCCTTTTATGACGGACTCGCACCCAAAGCAGACCATTCAAAGCCGGTGGGAAAATGGAACAAATGCAAACTTACCTGTAAAGGACCATATATTTCATTCAAACTAAATGGAAAGACTGCCTTTTCTATTGATCTAAACGACTGGCAGGAACCAGGCAAAAACCCCGATGGGTCAGAAAATAAATTTAAGACCGCACTGAAAGATTTACCACGAAAAGGAAGGATTGGTTTCCAGAACCACGGACAGGTAGTATGGTTTAAAAATATAAGCATCAAGGAGATTTAGGAGTGAGGATCCTCGTTTGCTCCCCTTTCTTGTTTGCGCTGAGTTTATCCCTTTTTTGTTCGGAAAACTGGCCCCGGTTCCGTGGAAATAACGGCGACGGATATGCCGACTTCAATATTCCGACCGAGTGGAAAGAATCCACCTACCGTTGGACTTTGTCTCTTGAAGAAGAGGGCCATGGATCTCCATCGGTGTGGAAAAATTCCGTATTTCTCAATTCATCAACTGATAAAGGAAAGACCCGGAAAGTAATCGCAGTAGATGCAAAAACTGGGAAGTTAAAATGGCAACGAGCCTACAAATCCAAAACTCATAAAACACACCGATTCAATAGTTTTGCATCGAGTACACCAGCCTTGGATAAAAATTCTGTTTATTCCGTTTGGGGTCACTCCACTGAATTGCTGGTCACCGCTCATTCTCATGATGGAAAGTTATTATGGGAGAGAGATCTGGGCGGGGTAACGGGAGGTCACGGATTTGCTGTTTCTCCAATTGTATTTGAAGATCTATTGATCGTGCCAAATGACCAGGAAAAAGGTGGTGGCGCTCATTACGGGTTGGATTGTAAAACTGGTGAGATTAAATGGAAGGTTCCAAGAGCAAGCAAGAGGCTTACTTATTCAACCCCGTGCATTTTCACCTCACCTCAGGGAAAACCTGAACTCATCTTCACAAATTGGTGGCTCGGCTTCACCAGCCTTGAACCCAAAACTGGTAAACAATTATGGGAATTATCGGTATTTGGGCGCCCTCATTCCGAAAGGGCGATTTCATCCCCAATCGTGGCTGATGACCTTGTACTGGGCGTTTGTGGATTTACCACATTAGATAAACATCTGGTTGCCATTCGCCCCGCCTCAGCATCCAAAAATGGCAAAGCTCAGGAGATTTGGCGAATGGAGGAAACAATGCCTCACATACCCTCCCCTTTACTTGCTCAAAACCGACTTTATCTGTGGGCGGACAACGGCGTGATTACCTGCCTTCGTCCTCAGACTGGCGAGTTAGTTTGGAAAGCTCGAGTCGAGGGAGTAAAGGATACTTTCTTTGGTTCTCCAGTGCTGGCAGGGAATACTGTATTCTGCGTCTCAGCCTACGGCCAAATGGTGGCGATTGCGGATGATGAGGAATTTCGCCAGTTAGGCACAACCGATCTTGGTGAAGTCTGCAGATCCACCCCTGCTCTTGCAAATGGAGACCTTTATTTACGCACCGGTAAAAGACTTCTTTGCATCAAAGGAATCTAAGCAGTTATTCGTTACCAAAATCGGCCATAATCCGAAGCAGGGCTCCGGTGGGAATTTTGCTCAGGTAACTGAGTTTTGTTCTTTTAAAATAAAAAGCTTTCCCCTTTGCAGATTCTTCCACCCAAAAACATTGCCACCGTTCAGTCCCTAATTGATTAAGGCGGATTTCCAGATCCTTCAGGTTTTTCAAATCAAAAGACTCAATTTTGTATTCCCAGTCTCCAATATTCTGAAGATCCTTAAGTAACCACTCCTTCGATTTCCCTGAGAGGTCCTTACCATCCTCAAAATTTTCAGCGTATTTTTCAGAGGCGACTTTCACCCCTTTGTCATAGAGTTCCTTACTCTTTTTCAGCTTTTCAGTATAGGCATCCTTTAGTTTCTCCGAATAAGTTTTTTCGCTACTCTCTTGTTCACAAAATAAAGTGGAGAATTGAAGAAGGAAAAGGGAAAGAAATATGGCTTTTTTCATAGGAACTTAATACGAATTTAGTCTTAATCTATGGGAGACCATTGAGAATGCTTTTGCAATTCTGAAAACTGGATTCTTGCCAGATGATCCGATTTCGATTTTGGTTTGATCATATATCACAGCCTCAAACCTCTGCCTCTTATGAATAGTTTTACAGATATCGAACTCTCCTCCTATCAAAAAGACGGCTTTCTGGTTGCCCGTAATCTCTTCAATCAAGAGGAAATCAGCTTACTTGGACAAACCGCACGCAATGATAATGCGATGGATCAATCCTCGGCATCACGAGATGATGGCGAAGGAAATGCAGTTCGTTTGGCTCTATGGAATCATCCCGGTGACGGAATATATGGAATGTATGCCCGCTGTCATCGCATCGTCGACCGGGTTGAGCAACTTCTGCAGGATGAGGCATATCACTACCATTCCAAAATGGTTCTTAAAGACGCAAAAGTTGGAGGTGCCTGGGCCTGGCATCAGGATTATGGTTATTGGTACCAAAATGGTGTCCTATTTCCCAACCTATGCAGCGTGATGATCGCTGTGGACAAAGCGACGGTCGAAAATGGCTGCATGCAGGTAATAAAAGGTTCTCATCATATGGGCAGAGTGAACCATGTTCTTTCCGGTGATCAGGCAGGTGCCGATATGGAACGAGTGGAGGAGGCAAAAAAACAACTCGAATTAGTTCATGTAACCATGAATCCAGGGGATGCTCTTTTCTTTCATTCCAACTTACTGCATTCTTCTGCAGCCAATGAATCCGATCATTCACGGTGGGCGATGATCTGTTGTTACAATGCCAAGTCCAATAATCCATACAAAGATTCCCATCATCCAAGGTATACGAAACTCGAAAAAGTCGACGACATTAAGATACTGGAAGTTGGGCGTGATGACGCTTCCCGGGCCGAGACTCAATTCGCGGATCTAAACCGTGAAGACACCAGCGCCAAAAGCCTCAAGGAGCAATCTCACTAAATGATGAAGCTTGGAATCATTGACAGTGCCTTCCAGCAAGCAGGAGTAGACACCAAAACCGGGCTCGAGCATATTGCCCGGATCGGGTTCGATACCGTCGATATTTTCACCGAAGCCATGAATGTCTCCGAAGATGAAATTAAGCTGATAGAAAAAACCTGTGCTTCCCATAACCTCCCGATTGCATCCCTTCCCGTGGTATCTGCCGGCCTGATTGATTTTAACGATCCAGTACGGGCCTTTCATTTGGAAAGATGCAAGAAATTCATCGACTTATGTGAACGATTCCAGGCGGATAACCTGCTCTTGGTTCTCGGTGAATACATCTGGCAAAGGGAAGTAATTCCGCCCGAGGCGCAATGGGATTGGGCGGTCGAAAACACCAAAATACTTGGGGACTACGCCGCAGAAAAAGGAATTGAGATCGCCCTCGAACTCGAGCCCTTCCGGCTCAGCCTCCTGAATAATTTAAAGGAGATGTCTCGATTCCTTGACGACTGCAACCACCCCGCAGTTAAGGCAAACATCGACATCAGCCATCTCGTGTTAGCGGATGTCTCCCCCTCGGAAATTAGCTGCCTGCAGGGTCGTGCGGCTCATATTCATATCAGTGACTGTGACGGCAAGGTCCACGGGGACTTACCCCCGGGACGGGGCGTGGTAAAATTCATGCCTTACCTTCAGGCAATCAAGGAGCTTGGGATCGATGGCACCATAGCTCTGGAACTGGAATATTCTCCCGACCCCACGAAGATTGTTGAATGGGTCGAGGAGGCCTACCGGGAAACGGACCGGATGATGCAGGAACTGAACTTGCGAAATTAGCAGACTCGGGTGAGTGAGGAAAATTCGGAGTATGGACTTAGTCCTGAAAAAAAAGCACACAGCATTGATCCTCCGGCGGTGGACTATTTTCCACCAAAACCAAAAAGCTACCATCCCGCAATCGCACTAATTGGAACAGGGGGAATCAGCGAATATCATTTACGGAATTACCAAAAAGCTGGCTACCGGGTTACCGCTCTGGCCAACCGCACAATAGAAAAAGCAGAGACACTAAGGGATAAATTCTTCCCCCAAGCCAGCTTGCATCAAGACTATCGTGATATCTTGAAAATGGATGAGGTCGAAGTGGTTGATGTCACGCCCCACCCAACCGATCGTTTACCCATTCTCCATGACTGTCTCAACGCAGGTAAACATGTGCTTAGCCAGAAGCCATTTGTGCTGGACCTTGAAGATGCAAAAAAGCTCGTCAATGTTGCCAATCGGCAAATGGTAAATCTGGCAGTTAATCAAAACGGGCGCTGGGCTCCACACTTTAGTTATATTCGAAATGCAGTCCGGCAGGGATTGATCGGCGAAGTGACATCGATTGATTTCTCCCTGCAATGGGATCAAACCTGGATCAAGGGCATTCCATCCTTCGAGGAAATGGAACACCTAATCCTTTTTGATTTTGCAACCCACTGGTTCGATATAACCGCATGCATAATGGGAGATCAGAAACCCAAAAGTATATTCGCAACTGTGACCCGTCACGCGGGTCAAGTTTTCAAACCGCCCGCCCTCGCATCTGTTTTGATAGAATACCCGGAGACTCAGGTAAGAATGTCATTCAATGCACATTGTAAGCGGGGCGAGGAAGATACCACCACCGTCGTCGGTACCAAAGGAACTCTCCGCTCCCGGGGCCATGGACTGAACGAGCAATCAAGTATGGATGTATTTCTTGAAAAAGGCTCCGCTACCGTTCCCTTACAAGGTTGCTGGTTCGAGTCAGGTTTTCAGGGAACCATGGGAGAACTTCTTTGTGCCATCGAAGAAGGCCGTGCCCCCTATCACAGTGCGAGAAATAATCTCAAAACCATGGATCTCTGTTTTAATGCCATTAAAAGTGCGGATAAAGGAATTCCTGTTCACTTCGAGTAAAATATTCTTACAGTTTATTTTCCCTTATTTTTTTGCGAAAATACACTTACCAAAATCACAAAAAAGCAAAGAGTCAGATTAAAGAGCGGGATTTGCAAAGGAGAAGGTAGGGAGTAAATGATCGCAGTTCCCGGAATCCATACCACCCAGGTGGTCA
>MDSZ01062065.1_pt1 | contig 19057 bp, 30 predicted proteins | sample 811201 | NCBI WGS metagenome assembly MDSZ01 (sample SAMN05326647, study PRJNA326480) | marine metagenome | isolation source: seawater | place: Indian Ocean: North | collected 2010
AGACGGTATAAGTTGAGGTAAGTCCAGTATATCCTGTATTCTTACCTCTTGGTAACTTATCAGCGTCTTCCTCTATAGTATCACGAATAATATCACATTCAGTAGGACTAAGGAACCCACTATATGAATTATGATATGTTGCATGGAGATTGGATTTGTCTATAATATCCATAGTCGTAACCATTCGTCTATTCGAGGGTCTTCCTCTCCTATAAAGGTTACAAGGGAACATTGTTTGGTCAAGTCTCTATATTCATGTCCATAGGATACATATTTTGCTTCGGGTTCTCCACCCATTCCTCTCCAACCAAAAGGATTTGACCCGTCTGTAAAGGAAGGTCTTACATTCTCGTCCCATATAAGGTTAAGGTTCTTATTTGCAGCTTTATCATTAATATGTAATACTGCATTCGTTCCATTAGGGTATGGTATATGTGCAACAAACTCTAATAGTTCAACCTCTAACCATTCTTGGAAGTTGTTGTATTCAGATTGGATACGGTCTGAATCTGCACTGAATTTTTTATAGAAGAAACTCGCTGAGGAAGCTGCAATACCGAAATAATATGGACTATACTCTGTATCGTCTGACCACCAGTTATCATATTGTTCTACGGGAAACAACATTTTGTCTTCCACTTCTTGTTGTCTTTCTTCTGACCAAGGGAATCTCATTAATGCACATGAACCTCTTTCGGGTATATTCTGTAATGATAATTGTGATATGCAATTATGCACTCTTGTTCTACCTGTAAAGAATACCGCTTTATGTTCGTCATCGACATTCTCATATGCATATTTGAATCCTTCCATAAGACACCACTCTCCATTCCAATCACCTGTAGGAATGAAGTCATTGATATATTCGTTATAGAATTGTTCTGAGTCTTCGTCTGTTACAACATACAAATCGTGAAGTTTAACACCGTCATGTGATACCCACATTCTCTGTCTAGACATTGCGTCTATGAAATCATTGGTATCTTGGACGGATAGACCACCTTCACCACAATAAACAAAATAACTAGTTACTGCACTTGACATAATAATATTTCTCCATAATGTATATGATTATTTATCTACGCATACGAGCAAGGTCTTTTGCAAATTGTCTATTACCGTCTTCCTCTTCAAAGACTGGAACAAGATTGGATTTGTGCATAGTTGCAATACCCAGCAGTTTTCGTTCTCCTGTATATTGCATAGGTTCTTTCTTGGGTGTGAGATTACCTCTTAATCCACTATCAAGACTTGGTATCTCATTGGATACCACTACCTCTTGCACAACTCTGTCGTATATGCGTTGTTGCTCTTGTATGAGTTCATTGTATTTAGTTCGTTTAGATTTCTTGGTAAATGCCTTGGTCTTTCTCTTTTTACCATGTGGCCCATATCTGATAGAACTACTAAGATTTAAATATCCCATACCTATAGTATACTAAAAGTATGGGATATTGTCAACACTAAAATGAAGCATTAATGACTTTATTAAGTCGTCCACTCTTCATTAGTTTGTGAAATTTGCCTGCTTGTGTCCTTAGATACTCGGCAGACAATGATGCAAATTTACGCATTTTTATCTCCTGTTATGTTTGGTGACTATCCGTGAACTGCACTTCGGTTTCCCTACTTTGTCTTGTCACATAATTGTCACATTAGTATTTATACCATACTACTGGCGGAAGGGGAGGGATTCGAACCCTCGATACGATTTCTCGTATGCTGGTTTTCAAGACCAGTGCATTCAACCACTCTGCCACCCTTCCGAAACCATCATAACGGCGTCTGTTCCGTTATAATAATATTGTTTGACATATGAATGGGTATAGAATCCACATGATTTTAACATATTCTGACATGCAAAGTTTGTTACTTCTGCTTCTGCCCATATTTCTTTATTGATAGAAAGTGCATGATTGATTAGTGCCTGTCCTATCTTTTTGTCTCTATAGTCGGGGTGTATAACCTCTTCGGGTATATGTAACTTATCTAATACGGGTGCATGAATGATATATCCTACAATTTCATTATCGTATTCTGCAACATAGGTCTGTTCTTGACCGTCAAGAGACTTATGCCATGTATCTGTAATTCTAGGTGCAAAACCAAAGTTTGCAGTCTGTTCTAATTCAGACAACCTTGGGACATCGTCCTTCACAGCTTGTCTTATATGTAACTTATCCATCCTGTATAAATGTATTTGATACCTTGTAATGGTGGATTACCTCTATGCATATGAGTAAATCCTCCAGGCCACAATACAAAATCTCCTTTCTTTGGTTTTATTCGTTTTGACTGATAGAGAAACTCTAGTTCTCCACCCTCTTCTACATCATTTAGAAACAATCCCCATGCAAGTAATGTTTGTTTAGAATTTACTTCATTACAGTGTTCCATATGCCATTGGTGATATCCTTCTGTAGGTTGTGTTCTTTGTAGTTTTGCTCCGTCTAGTGCAATCTTCTCGTAGTTATCTCTAATAGGATATTTCTTATAGAACTCTTCTATTATCTCATTATTGATTATATGAGTTAGTTCTTGGACATGTGGTAATGTCGACCCTGTTAGTTCTCTTATACCTACTGCAGTATCTTTGATACCTAGTGTATCTTGGTCTCTACCATAGGTAAGACCAGCTTTATCCATTAACTCAAACTCTTCAATACTCGTATGACAAAACATATCCGAAAAGAATCCTTCGAATAATAATATGTGTTCTCCTAAATCGTGTATTTTCCTTTCCATAACATGGTGGAGCTGGGGAGACTCGAACTCCCGACCCCCTGCGTGCAAAGCAGGTGCTCTCCCAACTGAGCTACAGCCCCAGTGTTTCCTCTTTTACTGGTGTGAATACTACATTACTTAATCCTAACTTATTTCTACGGACTATCTCGTTCTTCACTTTTTGTTTTAATTTGGGTTTAGTTCCTTCTTTGTTATATGCTTCTATCAATGTATCTATTGACTGAGATTTCATATACTCATGCACAACTGTTACCTTTTTTGTATTTCTATCAACTTGTTTACTGGTCTTCCCGAACTTTACTGGCATTTTTATTCTCCTGATGATGTTTTAAACTGCATTCTGCACCACAAAAGATGAATACCTCGTCATTGTCCTTTCTTATCCAGTATTTGATATCAGTCTGATTGACTTCCTTCTGGCACTGATTGCACAAAATGTGTTGTATCATCTCTCTCTATGTTTACTTGGTCATTTTCTCTTACTTCCTCTTGTATATCTTTAGGTAGTTTAAAGAAAAGTTGAAGTGTATATCTTGCACCTTTCAATAATGGGTTATAACAAGTGAACATATTAGTGTTAAAATTATGTCCTATTACGGTGCCTTGTCTTACGGGTATAGTGTGACCATTTACATTATACTCACCCCCGACTATATCGTCATTTAGATATACGATAACAGTCCCACAAACTTGTTCTCCAAGAAATGCTTCATTGAGAGACCAATTAACCATTTCTCCCTCTATGCACTTATCAAATCGAATTCCGTCTATTTCACCGAAAAATAATCCTTTCGGTAAACAGAAGTCTATCATTCGTGTTATGGTGTCAGCCATAGCTGAATCTAAATCGACTATTGCAACCTGAACTCCGTCATCATATTCGTATCGAAATGCTTTGATTTTTTTGTCTTTTGGAACTGGGAATGATTCTCCTTCAAATTCTATATCAGAAGGTATATTCTGAAATAGGTTTTTCAGTTCATCACAAAATGTTTCGTTACCTGCTTGGTCAAACACAAACAATTGATTATTCTGTTGTTGGTATAGGTCGTCCCATGCCCAGTCTCTTATAATGTCCATTTAAAATCCGTTAGGGTGTAAGAAATTGACGACACTGTATCTCCAGTCGTCCATGTATTTACTATAATCTGTTATGTATGCACCATGCATTTGAGCACCACTGAACAATACTGCACGATTGAATTTAGCTGGTATAACATAGTCTAAATCCATAATCTCCTCTACTGGTTGTAGTAATGTTGTTTGTTCGTTATTCTGTAACCATGCTGGTTTGTATACTGCAGTCCCACCATTCTCTACTTTATCCATGTAAACAAGAAAATTGATTGTGCAGGCATGTAAAGGGTCACCAAAGTTTCCGTCTACATGAGGGAAGTGTTGTAGTTTAGGGTCATAGTTATCTAATGCCTTAAAACAGTTGACTTCAAATAAATCTTCCCAATGATATCGTCCTCTATGAAATCCATATTGAGCTGCAAGTTCACATAGTCTCTCATAAGATGCAATACCTTGTCTTGTTGGGTGTCCTATCTTGTCTACTATTCTACAATCAAGATATTCTATACCATTTGGTGAATCACCTCTTTCTTCATTGTATTTCCAAAGTGGATATTTTCTTTGTTTGAGATACTCATAGATATCTTCGGGATTCTCGTAGTAATTATCAATATAGATTACATTTGTTTCTCTATCAAATTCTATTTCCCACTTATCGCTTTGACGAAAAAGTGTATCTACTGAGTAGTATTCTTTATCTGTAAAGTTGTCCATAATCAAACCTATCACCCCATTCGGTATTATTTAGTCGTATATTGTGGTGGTATAAATTAAACGAAATTGCAATCCTATCATAATCTTCTGTTACATGGTCGGGTGAGTCAACACTATGCATAAGATATGCAGGCCACATGAGAACCTCTCCCTCTACTGGGTGAACAATTAAAGCTTCATGACTCCCTTCTTGTCCTCTGTAATATGTATTAGGTATAACTGGGTGTTTACCGTCATCTATATTAATCTCATGTGAAAATATTTGACCTGTAGGATTATAGAATTGTATTGGTTGTGCAGAACCCCTTACTCTTGGATAGTAGGTTCCACTGATTAATGATTGAGAATGATTATGTGATTCGTGGTGAAGGTTTTCTTTATATTGACTTGCCCATGCAAATAGGTGTATCTCACTTCTATCTATATCATGAAACTCATGTCCGAATTGTGATGCACAAAAGTCAACATAGGTATCTTTGATTGCATTTGCAAAATCATTAAACCATGATTGTTCGCACATATCTCTGCGAATATCGTCAAAGAAATAATTTGTATATGATTTTTTAGGATTGTCGTCTTCTATGAGTTTTAGATTTTCTTTTACTTGATTAGTAACAGAAGAATGGTCATAGTTATACATTCCCTTGTAAAATGGTGTTGGGAATATGTTGTAGATACTACCTGTTGGTATTGGTTGAAATTGACTAGTCTTTTTTGGTCTCATTCTTTTTCACTGCAGCTCCAATCGCGGGTTCTCCTTTGATTGTCACATTTCTATAATATATAATAACTTCACCTAATTGGTTTATGTATCGTCTAAGTTCTTGCATATCCTCTGCCATGACTTTATAGTCACCAATAGTGGTTGCAACGAATAATACTTCACCATTATTTTGAGCCTTCATTTCGTCAAGGAATCTATCTAGATAGGTATATCCGTCTGGCCAATCGGGATTCTCTCTATCTTCCTTTTCACATGTTTTAGGTCTTTTGAGTTTTTCCACACCATTCTCGTCAAACTTTTTAGGGTCGAATGATATAGTTGCACGACATGGATTGACAATTTTTGCCTCTGATACTACAAACCATTTAGGTGCTGTCAATTGCACTGGTCGTGGTAAATCGGGTTGCATAATCTCTATCTCGATAGGTTTCGATTCTATCTTGATACCTCTTTCGGGTATCAATGAACAACCACTAATTATCAGTGTCAGGCACAGTAAGCTTATAAAGTTCTTCTGTTTCATCTTCCATTGTCTCCATTACTTCTTCACTACCATTATTAAACCTGTTTTCTATAAGACCAGGCTTCTTCAATGCAAGTAAGTCTAAATTATGTCTACTAAAAATTGCAAGATATTCAGCTTTCTCCTGTTCTATCTCTGCATTTCTCCTACTCATATTCAACAAAGATTTACCTTGTTTTTCATATGACTCCCTAAGTGCTTCCATTGCAGCTTGTTGTTCTGCAACTGCATACTCTAGTTTTGTGTTATTCTCTTTTAGAGTTTCATTTTGTGTATACAAATAGTAAGAACCTAATCCTAAAACAATAATAACTGTAATTAATGCTTGATTCATTCGTCTTCTCCATACTCATAGTCTTCTATAATATAGTTCAGACCAGCTGCACTTCTATATTCGACTATCTTTCCATCTTCGTCTTTGAACTTAAGATGTTTTTCTTTTTGCACTAAGATTTTTTTGGTTATATATGACCTATCGTCTGCGTCACCCCATTCTTTGTTAAAGGATACAGTAACTTTATATCGTGTTAAAAAAAGGGATTGAATCCAATATCCAATCCTCTTTGCAATATCAACACTCCATAAAAATACAGATATAAGTATGTTCTTGATTTTATTTAACCATTTCATACTAGTATATAGGTTATTTTCTAAGTGCTTTTAGTTGTTTGATAGTGTCTTCTGCACTAGTGTGTAATATCCCGATACCACCAGCTTCTTCCCAAGCTGCAAGGTTCTTTGGTCTATCGTCAATCAAAACATATCCCTCTTTTGCAAAGGCACCTTTTTGACTACCACTATATGTGCAAGTAACAACAACAGTAGGGTCGATATACTTTCTTACCCATCTGTTCTTATCATACACAACTAATTCTCTGTTGACTGTTCCAGCTGCAGTAAGTATTTCCCAAGGAAGATTAGTGTGCTTGATATATCCAATCAAGTCTGCATAATCAACCATAGGAGGCAACATTCCAAACAGTCTTTTGTTCGTTAATTCCTCTTTTCTGAGGTCATATTCAGTGTGACCCTTGTCATCACTAGTTAAAGGTTTACCCATCATTTCACTACAACCTGTAAGGAAATCGGCAACCACTCCGTCCATATCAACGAAGATTCTTTTCACTTTTCTCTTCTCAATCATGTGTATATTATAACACTTAGCCGGGCTCGTTGTCAAGGCTTTTCTCACGCAGGTATGCCTCATTTTCGTCTATTACGCCGTCTAAAAGTATCTGTTTTAGGTGTATCATTTCATGTGCAAGAGTAACATATTTTTCACTGTTATTCTTTATGTAAATGTCTATGTAATCAGTCCCCTGTAGGTGCCTAGGATACTCTATAAGACCTTGTTGAGGGAATTGGGGTGGAAGGGTTTTAATGGTCAATACGGCGTCCTCAGCGTCAATTCTGAGTGTTTTAGCATGCTTTATTGCCCTTTTTAAGAGTTCTTTCTGTCTACAGTATATCTCCATCATCATACTCAAGTTCTTCAATCATATCTGAATCTGTTTCTGCACCACAAAATGGACAATGCAGTAATTGATAAGATTCAGTCATTTCATGACCTATTTCACACTCTGATTTACACTCAGAACAGTATAGTTTATACATCTTCATCTAGTAATTTTTCTCCTAGAACTTCCTCATAGAAGTTTTCCATTGTTTTTTTCTTTCCGTTTAAAGTTGCATATGGAAGAGGGTGTTTTGCTTCATTCTCATAGAAGTCTAATCCTTCTATGTAAATTCTTCTCTCATTACCATTTGGTATATGATTTTCCTCGTCTTCCCATATCTCTATTGATTTAAACATATGTAACCACCTCATTGAATCAACTTCTTGATTCTCTTCCCTAGGAAGATAGAGTTTACATATGTGGGACATTATAGTAAAGCTTCTAGTTCGGTGTATCCACCAATCTTTTCACCGTCTACAATAATTTGTGGGAATGTTCTTGCGCCAGGAAATGTCTCTAACATTTCTTCTCTACCAAAATCAGTTCCTAAAGATTTATATGTGTATTCTAATCCTTTCTGTTCACATAAAGCTTTTGCTCTATCACAAAATGGACATTGTGGTTTTCCGTATATTTCTATCATTTCAATGTCTCCTCAACAAATTTACCTATTGTATCTATATCACTCTCTGATAACATTCCTGCCTGTGCCCACATTGTAGAACTCATTGCACCGACTTGTCCTTTGTTTTTATATGTGGTAAGTCGTTCAACAATATATTGTTTACTCTGACCAGCAAGTTTGGGGAATGCACCCATACCTTCACCATTTTGACCATGACACGCTGCACAGCCTGCCCAAAGTCCTCTAATCGAACTGAACTCGTCAGCACTTGCAATTTCTTTTTTCCTTTGTTCAATCTCGACTGCAGTCCCATTGATTCTAACATATTCTTCATAACACTCTCCCGTGCAATTACCAACACTGGAGTATCCAGTATATTCTAAATCGGGATATATTTTTAACCCGAAAAAACCAAAGATAGCAAAACTACCTAATAACGCCATTCCTAACTCTTTCATATTCTCCTATAGTTTAAAGTCTGAAAATGTATCGTCTGATACATCTTGTTTAATACCACCAATAACATAAGATTCAATCTCTGTTTCTTGGGGTGCATTTTGTAAACCTCTACTATTGAACCAGTGTTTAGTCCATGGTAAAGGGTTGTTTGCACTAGAGATATCATACAATGGGTCTAAACCTAATGCACGAAGTCTCTTATTTGCAATGAATTCTATATATTGACTCAATAAAGGAACTGATAGTCCAATCATTGAACCGTCCTTAAATAAGAACTCTGCCCAATCTTTTTCTTGTTGGACTGCATCTTCGTATAACTTATATACTTCAGGTTCACAATCTTTCATGACCTTGTTCATAAGTTTGTCGTTCTCTTGGTTTTTGTAAGCTTTTAATATGTGTTGTGATACTGCAAGGTGTTGTGCTTCGTCTCTTGCAATGAGAGATATTATCTTTGCACTTCCTTCCATGAGTTTGAGTTCTCCGAATCCAAAACTACATGCAAAGGATACAAAGAATCTAATTCCTTCTAAAATGTTTACAGATATAAGTGCAAGATATAATGCTTTATAAAGGTCATAATCGTCAACTTTTAAACCAAGTAATCTTCTACGACCTAATTCTATAAACTTATCGTATTTCTCTGTAACCATTTCTGCTCTTTTGACAATTGCTTCTTCGTCCAATATAGTGTCAAAGATATCACTTGGGTTTGCATATACATTCTTTATAATATGTGTATAAGACCTACTGTGTATGGTCTCCATAAAGTCCCAAGTGATAATACAAGACTCAAGTTCAGGTAGAGTCACAAAGGGTAGAAATGCTATGGATGGAGCTCTGCCCTGAACTGAGTCGAGTAAGGTTTGATACCTCAGATTAGAGGTAAATATGTGTTTTTGTGCTTCTGTTAATTGTTGATAATCTGCACGGTCTTTCTGTAGAGATACTTCCTCGGGTCTCCAAAAGAATCCGAGTTGTCTCTGCGTAAGTGTATCAAATATTGGATACTTAAATTCGTCAAATCGTTGGGTGTTTAATTCTTCACCAAAGAAAATCTTGTTCTTTGTAAAGTCAACATTGTTCTTGTTAAATACTGTCATTTTTTCTCTATCTTCTCTAAATGGTCGTAGACATTTACATAATCACTCTTTTTGTTAAATGCCCAAAATCTATCGTTATGCCACCTTTCGTCCATGTATTCATCATATAGTTGTCTATGCCATTTATTGGGGTCTATTGGGTGGTGTATTGTTTCACACCCATCATATCTACATGGATTCCAGCCGACTCTTATAAATCTCCCGTAATCTTCGTGTCCTTTTTCGGGGAAATGTTTATCTATCATATCTTGCACCCCAGGCGTTTGTGCAATCATACCATTTTCATTATAAAAATGTAAAAATATATGATATGTGTATTTACCTATAAAATACTCTCTCCAGTGTGCAACATTTGGCCCTTGATATAATAATAAATCACCAGGCTCTAGAAGAAATGATTTAGATTCTTTTCTTCTCTCCCTTATTGGGATTGCTTGTGTATTTTCATATATCTCATATGGTTTGTTAACCCAATCACTTGAGTTATCTACCCATATTGGCCATGGTCTATTGTCATCTGACACATAATCTAAACACAAAGTTGCACTTATTTCACAACTTGGTCTATCTGCATGTGCTTTTAGATATGCACCTCTTTCATACTTTCTAGAATATGAATATGTCATTTGCAGATTCATATCAATATGACCTTTGAGTTTATTCCATACCCATTTGTGTAATGCAACACCCCATGGTGTATTCCAGCCACCGTCTGATTTAAATAAAGAATCTTTAGGTGATTCGTGTATGATATCGTTTTCTCGTTCTAATATGACTTCATATTTTTTAGGGTCATATTCTACGGTCTTCCAACCGTCCATACAGAAATCTATAATCTCTTTCGGTATGAAGTCCTTTAAGACAACATAACCGTCTTTCATAAGTTTCCAAGTTTTAGGAGTAGTTTTACCCTTTTCTCCAGTTTCTTTATCTCTGTATTCTATAGTCTTGTCTTCAAATCGCACATGCTTCACAATCTTCTTCATCTCCTACTGGTGGTGAATCCATTAAAGGTGGTATATAATCATTAGACGCTGAATTAGGGTCTGTTATAACATCTTCAACCTTACCGTCCATGGTATTTTGGTAATAACTTGTTTTCCACCCGTATTTATATGTATTGAGTAGGTCTCTTGCCATAACTGACACTGGAACTTCTCCATTTTCATAGTTCTCGGGGTTATAAGACCAGTTTCCACTGATTGCTTGGTCAAAGAACTTCTGCATGACTGCAACCACATTGATATATCCTGTATTATCAGGCATATCCCATAGTAATGTATATGCATTCTTCAATATAGAATACTGAGGAACAACCTGTTTAAGTGTTCCTTTCTTACTCTTCTTGACTGATAAATGGTCTCTAGGTGGTTCAATACCATTCGTTGCATTAGAGACAACGCTAGAACTCTCTGACGGCATTTGTGCAGTCAATGTAGAGTGTCGTAGTCCCCATTCATTTATCTCTTGTCTAAGACCGTCCCAGTCCATTACATATTCGGGTTTGACTAGTTCGTCAACCTCTTTCTTATAATGGTCTATTGGTAATTGACCTTGAGCATATTTTGTTCTGTTGAAATACTCACAAGCACCTTTTTCTCTTGCAATCATATTACTGGATTTAAGAAGATAATACTGGAATCTCTCTGTTAAGTCGTGAACCAACTGCCATGCTTCAGGGTCACCATATTTAACCTTGTTCTTTGCAAGATAGTGTGCCAGTCCTATGTATCCGATACCAAGACTTCTTCTTGCTTTTGTGGATACTTCAGCTGCTTTCACTGGGTATTCTTGAAAATCTATCAGTTCTTCAAGTCCTCTCACTGATAGGTCACAAAGAGATTCCATTTCCTCTTCCTTTACAATACCTACATTGATTGCAGATAGTATACACAATGCAATCTCTCCCTCTCCTTCGATATGACTGATAGGGTCTGTAGGTAATGTAATTTCTTGGCATAGATTACTCATGTTCACCTTATCTAAGAATGAACTATGAGTATTACTATGGTCTATATTCATGATATAGATTCTGCCAGTCTCTGCTCTTTCTTTCAATAAATCTGTAAACAAATCCCTTGCACTGATTTTAGTCTTTGGAATAGAGGTTGCTCTCTCATACTTCTCATAGAGTTCGTCAAACTCGGGTGTTCCAAATGCTTCATATAATCCCTTCACATCATGTGGAGAGAATAATGTTATATCCTCATTTGCAAGGAATCGTTTATAGAATAGTTCTGAAATTTGTATAGAGTAATCTAACTTTCTGACACGATTGTCCTCCGTCCCTTTATTATTTTTGAGGACGATAATGTCTTCGATTTCTTGGTGCCATATTGGAAAGTGAACTGTTGCTGACCCCCCTCTGACTCCGTTTTGGGTGCAACATCTAACAGTTGATTCAAACTTCTTAAGGAATGGGATAACTCCAGTATGTTGGACTTCGCCTCCTCTAATTTTTGAACCAAGTCCTCTGATTCTTCCTGCGTTAATACCGATTCCAGCTCGTTGTGCAACATATTTTCCAATTGCCATATCACTTGAGAAAATGGAGTCAAGAGTGTCGTCTGAATCAACGAGGACACACGATGCAAATTGTCGTAAAGGAGTTCTAACTCCAGCCATGATAGGTGTTGGAATGTTGATTTTGAATTGTGAGATTGCGTCATAATATCTTTTGACATAGTCTAACCTTTTGTCCTTATGGTAGTTTTTAAATAGGGTCATGGATATTAACATATACATGAACTGAGGTGTCTCATACACCGTATTTGAAGACCTATCTTGAACCAAATACTTATCTACAATCTGTTGTATTCCAGCATAGGTAAAGTTTAGGTCTCTAGAATGTTTGATAAATGTATCACACTTATCAATCTCTTCTTCCGTATACCATGATAATATATCTTTATCATATACACCATGGTCTATATTTCTTTCGATTATGTCTTTAAGTGGTGGATAAATCTCTGAGTCCTTCCACTTAGTATTGAAAACTTGTTTTTGGATTCCAAATAGTAATAGTCTTGCAGCTACAAACTGATAGTTGGGGTTATCTAATGATATCAAATCACTTGCACTTTTAACAAGTATCTTTTGAATCTCTTTTGTTGTAATACCGTCATAGAATTGCAGTCCACTATTCATTTCAACTAAAGACTCTGATACACCTGTAATTCTTTTACAAGCTTTATGAACCATTTTATGGATTTTATCTAGGTCTATTGATACTTTTGAACCGTCTGACTTGACGACTTTGATTTCCCCATTACTCATATCTTCTTATACTCCGTTAGTTTTGCTTTTGCTGAAAGACCCTTGTAAGTATTAGAAGTAATTATATCAACCAAATCATCTTGACTCAAACCACTGAGAATCATATCATTGATATCTTTTAAATCAGATACCCTTCTATCATTCCAAATACACACGGAGTATCCGAGGTCAATGACCTCTTCTATCTTTTTAATTATCTCTGCGTTTCTTGGTTCATTGTCATAAATGAGTATTGCATTTTCTTTTATACTATCATCTATCTTTTTGAAATCACTACCACCCACTGATATAGCATTAGGTAGGAATAAACTATCTATTGGGCCTTCCGTCACATAGATAGTTTTTGATTTGTCCACTTTATCCCAATTATAGATGAGTGGAACATCATCTAGGAACCTCATTGTTAGATATCTAAGTGGTGAGTCATTAATTGCTCTACCACTGACACCTATCAGTTCCCCGTCCTTATCATAGAACGGTATAACAACTCTAGGGTCGTCTCCCAATACTCTATCATGATACTTTTTGTCAAGTAAATGTAGAGTTTGTGCTTGGTGGACAAACCATAGGTCTTTGATTTTTTCGGTGGGAATCATACGATTCTCACACCATTCTCGAGCAACATGTTTCTCATAAGCAGGAAACATGATTGCACTCAAATCTATCCTCTTCATATTTAGAACTTCTTCACGCGGAGTAAACTTAAAATCGTTTGCACTGGGCATTTTTTGTTTACGAGGACTTTTACCATTTTCTTTCAACCATTCTTTTATATATTCTTTATGCACTACTGGGAAGTGGTCTTTCAAAAAGTTGACACTTGAAGTAGATTTACCACAATTGTGGCACTTGTAGACATAGTTCTGACCCACTGTAAAGTGGTAACCTCTTGCCTTATATGAGTTCTTGGTCGAGTCCCCACAATAAGGACAACGGTGATTTAATGTTGTATCCCCTTTCCACTTTGCCATATCCAGTAGGGACACGACTTGTGAGAGGTATTTTCTCTCTAACCATAGCATACATCTATAATACTACAGATGTGGGGTTTTATCAAGAGGGTTTTCTAAGAGAATCCATTCTAGATTTAGGAACTTGTAAGACATATCTTGTCTCTGAAACTGGTGGTGTTTTTACACCTTTTGGTTTTGCAATCAATCCAGCTGCAGTAATCAATAATAGTATTGCCAGCGGGTCAAACACAAAAATTAAGGCAAAAATGACCCACCTGATAGCATTGTCAAGATACTTGACAGACTCGTCTTGTCCATAAATGACCTCTGCAATATACTTGATTGGGCCAACTTCTGCTTCGAATCCCAGTATTTCCTGTTCATATGTGAATCTTTCTTCTTTTAACTCTGCAATTATATCATATATCTCGTCTATCTGTCCAGTGTATTCTGTCGTCTTCAATATGATATCGTCTGCATCTCCAGTAGAAGCTTGTTGTAAACTCTTAATCTCTGCATTTGCATTATCGATTGTTGTTTGTGCTTGTTGTCTATACTTGTCTATGTTGTCTTGTTGTGTCTTAATATCTGCACGAATCTGTTCTCTCTGTTCTTTCTGTTGTTCGAACAATACATTTGCTTGTGCAACATAGTCTATTGTTTCTGTTTCTGCACCTTGAAATACTCCACCTTCGTCTGTAGTAATAACCTCTACACCTTTGTTTCTTAAATCATTGACTGCTGTATCTAATGCAGTAAGTTGTGTTCTAAGACTATCTATTTGACTCTGAGCATAATCTATATCACCTTGAACCCTATCCCATGCACCGTCTCTTATAACTTCTTGTTGTCTGATAGACTCTGATACATCTATCTTTGACCCACCTAGACCGTCTATTCTTTCTTGTAATAGTTCTATCTTATTCTCTTCTCTACCTATGATACTATCGATTCTTGACAATTCACTTTGTGCGAGTCCTGTTGCATACGAGGTATCACTACTTGCCTTTGCAAGATATCCAAAAATACCTAGTGAAGTGATTAACATGAGAACAAACACCGAGAAGGTTAGATAGTATTTGACATAATTGATTCTATCCCAGTATAGGTGTAAGTATGTTGCAGTAACTATTTTACCAAATTCTAAAGCCCCCGCCATGATTACAATACCAAGGAATGCTCCAGCAAAAATAGTTGCAAGACCTAACACTGAGAAATATGCAGCGATTCCTGCGATTCCAAGCGAGGTTAGCAATGCCAAATAATTTAGAAATTTCATAATTTATCTAGTGAAGATGTCTTTTTTCTTTTTCTTCTTCATTGTAGGAGGCATGGATATTCCAGCTCCTGTTGAGTTTACTGGTGCATCTTCTTTCAATTTACCGTAATCCATAAACTCTATAAGTTCTTTACCTAATTTAACTCCTGCTTCATAGTCTGAGGGATAATGTAATCCTGCTATAACTCTACCAAATCCACTAATCTTTGCACCGTTCATAAGACCAGCACGGTGTTGTGGATATAATTTACTATAATATTCTGCAACCACATATGGTTGTGTTGTATGTCCACTAGGATATGCTGGTGTCTTTGCAGTATCCGTTACAAATCTATTGAACTCCATACCTAGTTTTTCTGCAACTTGATATGGTCTAGGACGATTGAAATGGTTTTTGTGGTGTTTGATTATGGGACTACACTGTTTCTCTATGTATTCTACAGTATCGTCATCATAATCTAAATCATGGTCGTCCATGTATCTCTTGATATAACATGAAGCGTCTTCGTCACAATTTATGTATTGTTGTTTCTGTTCGGGAGTTGCATTATTAACATAACCTTGAATCTCTTTAAGTTCTTTTACAACCTCATTACCTTTTGGATATGCACCCAACATAATAGTTTGCCAACCGTCTCTAAAAATCTCTATCTTTTCATACTTTGCTTTCTTTAAATCGTCTTGAGATTTAAAGACCATGTGGTCTATGTCTAATACTTCTTTAATATACATCGTCTGCACATACATATACTTTGTTGTCATTTATATAACCTTCGTATATTGTAACTCCGTAAATCTTTGTGTATTCTTCTTTTACTTCTACTTCTGTTTTCTCGGGATATACTATAACATTATAGTCTTCGTCATATCCATGTTTTAATTGTCTTCTTAGATTATATGTCCCTTCTTGTAGTGTGTCAAAGTTAACTGTTTCTACTATTTGTTCAGGGTCTAATTTATCATTGTCCTTTAGATAACGATAGAACTTCTCGTATAGTTCCTCAGCTTGTTCGTCATTCAACCCTGTATGTTCTTTTAATAATAGTAATGCAACTGCGTATGAGGCAAATGCAGATTTACCGAAAGGAACTTTTTCTATGATTCTTTTGAGATTGAATACTAACCTATGTAATAGTGTTAGTGAGGACTTTTCCATTTTAGTAAATGGTTTATTAGGAACTTTTTGTCCGTCCTCATTCTTTTTATATTTAATTCTGTTACCGTTCTTATCAATGAAACCAAAAGCATATGCCTTTTGTTTCGTAAAAGGTGTTGTTAACATCTTTAATATACGGAAGACTATTAATGTATCTACGATTCTCATATATCTATTTAGGTGTTTTGAGCAGTGGAGCTCCGAGTCAGATTCGAACTGACGACCTGATGATTACAAATCAACTGCTCTGGCCAACTGAGCTATCGGAGCTAGAGTTCTCTTAGTCTTTGTGCAAGGACTGGGTCTATGTCGACATTTGGTTTCCATGTATTTTCTACATATCCGAGGTATAATAACATGGTTTTGATTGATATCCAATAGTTATCGTCTTTGATTTTAAACTCTAACATTCTCATGCAAGGGTTATATCCAAAGACATTGAATAAACAGATTAGGTGGTTTAACATGAGTCTTTCTCTTAACTCACCGTTGGTATGATATCTATGTAATAATCTCTTGAGATATCTGAATCGTCTCAAGTCTTCTTGAAAGTCTTCCAAGTCCTCACACTGAGGGTCGTCATAATGCTTCATGGCATATGCTTGGAAATTTTTTGCAGTGATTTTGTCAAATAGACTCATAATGTAATAGTATGTAGGGTTCCCCAAAGGGAAAGTTTACGGTTTAAACTAATGAACCGTAAACTTTAAAACAACCATTATCTAGTTGTTCGTATTTCACTTTAAGTGAAATAATCTTCTCTTCTTTTTCGATTTCGTCAATAGGTGTATCTACAGATTTACCCATGATTTCACCGTAACGAGAGAAGTTTAAGTCGAATTCTCCTTCTTCCTCAGAAAATTCTAACTCTTGCTCTTCCTGTTGAAGACTTAGACCCATCTGTCCAAGTTTCATTTTCATCTGCTCTACAGCAGCTTTAGGATTTAAATATTCTGATACGGCAGTGTGTCCTAACAATGCATTTACCATTTGTTTGATATCTGCATCGTCTAAATCGTGAGGAACTTTACCTGAAGTTCTAATATCTAGACCTTCGTATCTTCCTTCAGTTATAAAATCTTTAAATGTTTTCATTATTGCTCCACTGCTATACCCACACCGAGGACTTCTGCATGTGCAGCGAATACCTCGTCACTTGGGTCTTTTACTATTATTTCAGATGCACCACCACCTAGTGAGAATGTTCCGATAAGTGCAGCTGCACTCGTCTCTACAGAAACCAATCTATTTGTTGTTCCTGAGTTAAACACTCTTACATGTGTAGAATTACTAAAGTTCGAACCATTAGTTGAACTTGTTCCACATGCAGCTTCTGAACCTAAAACTTTAATTTTCATACTCTATCCCTAAATTATGCAGAAACAGTAATTGTTCCAGCAGCTGTTCCTATTGCACCACTATTTGTAATAGTTGCATTACCACCACCGACAGAATCAACAATTGTTCCACCGTTTAATGACATTGCATTTGCACCGATACTTAAAACATCACCTGCGTCTGTTGCAGCGTTGTTAGCTCCGATTGCAAGTTCAAATACTAGTTCGTTAGTTGTTGAACCACTTGCATACGATAATGTGTGGTTTGCATTGTTGTCATTAACAACAGTTAATTGTGGTGTTCCACTTACAGTCACATTTTCGTTGAATATAACTTTAACTGATAAAGTTCCACCATCTGATTTATCAAATGCTGTAGAAACAAAATCAATGTTTGTTATATCTGCTTGGCCAATACCAACTGATAGGTCAGCTCCAGTTGCAACTAAAATTTCAGTAAGTTCTCTAGAACCTACAGTCTTTTTTAGAACCCAACCTTCTGATTTAGCGACACAGTTTTTCTTGTCTGCATCTGAAAGCCATTTTGGTTTACTTTCGTCTGCGTCCGATACTCCCCATAATGCCATATTTCTATCCTCTCTATTAGCTTGCAACCTTTAATATAGCATTAAAGGTCTTTTTAAATGTTTTTACATCTTTTTGTAAAAGTCTCAAGTATTTATCTCTTATCGGGGCTCGAACCTTCATTAAAGTGTCATGAACTTTGATTGCATCATCTGCTTTCACCTTCATGTCTTTCATGTCGTCTGTTCTAACTTTCCCGTCTTTTTTAGTATCCTTGAACTTCCTTAATTGCACTAAAACATTTGCATCAGGTCTTAATTGCATACCTTTTGCATTTGAATTAAGTGCATCTATTGCTCTATCAATCACTTCATCTTCTTGAGCTTCAGAGTATTTACCTCCACTCATAGTTGAAATCTTCTGCAATTTCTGTCTAAGTTCCTTTTCGTTCTTAGATTTTGCAACTGCACGAGCAACCTTTTTATTACCACCGTCTGACATCATACCGAAGTCCCCCACTTTTTCTAAAACCTTTCGGGTTTCTACGGTATCCTTCTTGATATAACCTAACTTTGCAAGTTTTTCCTTGAATAGTTTAGTTCTACCATCGGTAGTTAAAATCTTTTCTACTTGTGCTTTAGATAATTCTTTTGACATTAATCTCTATCCATATCGATGATACCGTCATAATGTCCTCTTTCGATACCACCCATGTAATCAAATATTGCCTGTTCAGCACTTCTTAGACCTTGATGTATCGCATGTGGATTACCAATTCTAGGAGTTCCACCTGTTTCAGCAGTGTATTGCATATTATCTTGTATCTTTGCAATTTTTATAATTTCTTTATGCATGGTCTTTAAAGCTCTGATTTCTTTCTTTCTATCAAACTCTTTACCTTCAAACTTCGTAGGTTTATAAGCAGGAATTCTTGCTTCTACTATTGGTTCAGGTTTCTCGTCTAGTTGGACTTCTTCCTTTTGCATCATTTTTTCATTGGTAAGTTCACCAATTAATGATAATATTTCTTGTTGAGCTTTTAGTATAGACTCATATTTCTTATTGAACTTAGTGTCTTTAAGTGTTTTGTCACCTAACTTTGCA
>MDSZ01114481.1_pt1 | contig 19057 bp, 19 predicted proteins | sample 811201 | NCBI WGS metagenome assembly MDSZ01 (sample SAMN05326647, study PRJNA326480) | marine metagenome | isolation source: seawater | place: Indian Ocean: North | collected 2010
AACACTTTCAAGAATAAAAAAATTTTCTAAAAAAATTCCAATATGTGTTGGAAACATTGCAACGGGAGAGGCAGCAAAAAAATTATATAATTCTGGTGCAGATATAATTAAAGTAGGAATTGGACCAGGGTCAATATGCACAACTAGAATGGTTGCAGGTATCGGAGTTCCTCAAATATCAGCAATAATGGATGTAAAAAAAGAATTAAAAAAAAAAAAAATTAAAATCATTTCTGACGGTGGCATCAAATTTTCTGGTGACATTGCAAAGGCTTTAGCAGCAGGAGCAGACGCAATTATGATGGGATCAATATTTGCAGGAACAGAAGAAAGCCCCGGAAAGAAATTTAAACTCAAAGGTAAATTATTCAAGCATTATAGAGGAATGGGTTCAATTGGAGCAATGTCAGCTGGATCAGCAAATAGATATTTCCAAAATAATTTTAAAGATAAATCTAAATTCGTACCAGAAGGAGTAGAAGGTAGAGTAGAATTCAAGGGAAAAGTGTCAAAAATAATATATCAACTGCAAGGTGGATTGAGATCTTCAATGGGATATATTGGTGCTAAAAATTTGAGAGAAATAAATAATAAAGCTAAATTTGTAAAAATCACAAAAGCAGGTTTTTATGAAAGTATGGTGCATAGTGTGGAAATGACACAAAAAACCATTAATTATAAATTATGATTAAAATAAGTATTAAATTTTTTATTATATTAATAATTTTGCAAGGAAATTCATATGCCAAGCCTAATTACTTTCAGGAAGGGATTGCTTTATATAATAAAAATAAATTTGAAGACGCAAAGTTTAAGTTTGAGCAAGACTTAGTTTACAATCCAAAAAGTGAATTATCGTATCTTTATTTATCAAAAATATTTAATAAACAAGATAAGAAAAGTTTAGAGGAACAAAACTTAAATGCTGTAGTTTTATTAAACCCAAAAAATGAGGAAGCAATTTATTACTTAGTAAAATTAAAATTGATATCATCAGATTACAAAAAAAGTAAAGAACTTAACAAAAAATTAAAGTTAATTTGTAAAAAATTCTGTGACAAAAGTGATAAATTAAAAGTTGAAATTGAGAATTTATCTAAAAAATAAATGCAATTTCAAAATGAAAAAATTATTATTATAGATTTTGGATCTCAAGTTACAAAGTTAATAGCAAGAAGAATTAGAGAACTTGGTGTGTATTCAGAGATAATTACTCCAAGAGCCCTCTATAAATTGAAAAATTATCATAATATTAAAGGGATTATTTTATCTGGGGGGCCGTCATCCGTTACAAGTCAAAAATTTCAATCGATTTCAAAAGAAATATTTAATAAAAACATTCCAGTTTTGGGTATTTGTTATGGTTTGCAACTTATTGCAAAAATATTTGGAGGAAAGATCAAATCCGCAAAAAAAAAGAGAGAATTTGGAAGAGCTTTTTTATTAAAAAAAAGATCTTCACCCTTGATAAAAAACTTTCTAAAAACAACTAACACTGTTTGGATGAGTCATGAAGATGCAGTAGTTAAATTACCTAGAGATTTTAAAACTATTGCATATACCAAAGACTCAAAACTTACCGTTATTGAAAACGCAAAAAAAAAAATTTATGGCGTTCAATTTCATCCTGAAGTTACGCATACTTCAAATGGTAAGCAAATTTTTAAAAATTTTTTATTTTTAATCTGTAAAATAAAAAAAAAATGGAATATTTCTTCTCAAAAAAGTAGATTAATCCGAGAAATTAAAAATACTGTCAAAAATAAAAAAGTTATATGTGCACTTTCTGGAGGTGTAGATAGTAGCGTAGTAGCTTTATTAATAAATAAAGCAATTAAAAAAAATTTAATTTGTATTATGGTTGATACAGGTTTAATGAGAAAAAATGAGTTTAAATATACTTACAAATTATTTAAAAAAAAGTATAAATTGAATGTTAAGTTAATTAATGCATCCAAAACTTTTTTAAAAAATTTAAAAGGTATTTCAAACCCTGAAAAAAAGAGAAAAATTATAGGTAAATTATTTATTAAAATTTTTGAAAAGGAGTCTCGAAAATACAAAAGTATAAAATTTTTAGCTCAAGGGACACTTTACCCTGATATTATTGAAAGTAAGTCCCCAACAGGTAGTAAGACTTCAAAAATCAAATCCCATCACAATGTCGGTGGTTTACCTAAAAAGATGAATTTAAAATTAATCGAACCTCTAAAAGATTTTTTTAAAGACGAGGTAAGGTTATTAGGAAAATCATTAGGTTTAGTAAAAAGCATAAATTACAAGCATCCGTTTCCTGGACCAGGTCTGGGTATTAGAATAATAGGAGAAATTACACATGAAAGAATAAAAATTTTGCAAGAAGCAGATAATATTTATATTAACGAATTAGTGCAATGTGATCTTTACAATAAAATATGGCAAGCATACGCAGCTTTATTACCTATAAAGACTGTAGGTGTTATGGGAGACACAAGAACCTATGATTATATTTGCTTATTGAGAGCCGTTACATCTGAGGATGGGATGACTGCTGATTATTTTTCTTTTCCTGCAAAATTTATAGAAAGTATATCTAACAAGATTATTAATAATGTTAAAGGTATCAATAGAGTAGTTTATGATATTACCTCAAAACCACCTAGTACAATTGAATTAGAATAATGAACAAAAAAATCAGAGATTTATTAAAAAAAAAAAATAGAAAAAAAATAGTCAGCTTAACAGCTTACTCAAAAAATATAGCTAAAATTTTAGACAAACATATTGATATCATTTTAGTAGGGGACTCAATGGCTAATGTTCTTTACGGTCATAAAAATACTCATAAAATTAATTTAGAAAATATTATTCAGCACACTCTAAGTGTAAAACAAGGAGTAAACAAATCATTGCTTGTAGTTGATATGCCTAAAGGAAGCTATATTAATTGTAAAATTGCAGAAAAAAATGCCAAAAAAATTAAATATTTAACAAAATGTGACGCAATAAAATTAGAAAGTAATAAAAAAAATTATGAAATTATTAAACACTTAGTAAAAAAAAATATACCGGTAATGGGACATATTGGCTATACTCCTCAATTCAAAAAAAAATTTAAAATAGAAGGACAAAGTAAATTAGAAGCTAACAAACTTTTAAAGGAAGCTAAGCTTATAGAGAAAGCGGGAGCTTTTTCCATAGTTTTAGAATGTTTATCACCTTCAGCTGCTAAACTGATTACAAGTAAACTAAAAATACCTACGATTGGAATTGGATCTTCAATCAATTGCGATGGACAGATATTAGTAACAGACGATATGTTAGGTATAAGTGGTTTTTATCCTAAATTCGTCAAAAAATACGTAAAGTTAGATAGAATAATTGAAAAAGCTGTAAAAAAATATACTAGAGATGTAAAATTAAAAAATTTTCCAACAAAAAAAAATAATTTAAATGGAACAAAATTTAGAAAATAAAGCAGATCTTAAACTTAGAATGCTAAATTTTTATAATTCGAATAAAGTAAAAATATTTGTACTAATTATTATTTGTTTTATTGCTGTAATTACAATTTTGTTATTTGAGCATAAAAATCAGAAAAATAATATTTTAATTGCAGAAAAATACGTTCAAGCAGGACTTCAATTATCAGCTAACAAAAAAGAAAAAGCAAAAAATTTATTTGAAGAAATTATTTTAAGCAAAAATAAATTTTACTCTATATTATCATTAAATTCAATTATCGAAAATGGTCTTATAAATGACAAAAATAAAATTTTAAATTATTTTGAGATATTACAAGATATAAACATCTCAGATGAAAAAAAAGATCTTATAGCATTTAAAAAGGCTCTGTACTTAATCAAATTATCAGAAAGAGACAAAGGAGAAAAATTATTAAAAGATTTAATCAAAAAAAATTCTCAATTTAAAATTTTAGCCGAGGAAGTAATTAAAAATTAACCAAGTATTAATGAAGTTATTTCACACTCTTTTAATATTAGTTTTTTTACACAGCTGTTCTTTTGATAATAAGACAGGTATTTGGAAAAATGAAAATTTAGTTTCAAAAAAAGAAAGAGATTTATTTAAGGATTTTGAAACATTAAATGTATCAAATCAAGGATTTAAAAAAACAATTCCAATTCAAAAAAACTTTAGATTTAAAGAACTTCCTTTGTTTGACAACAAAGAATGGAATGATATTTTTTTTAGCGAAAGCAATAATTTAAAAAATTTTAGATATAATGAAAATTTTAATCTCATTTTTAAAAGTAAAAAAATATCAAGATTTAGGGTCGACCAGAATATATTATTCGTAGAAGATAACATTATTTCCACAGATCAAAATGGAAATATAATTATCTTTTCAATAAGTGAAAATAAAGTTATTTATAAATATAACTTTTATAGAAAAAAATATAAAAAAGTTAAGAAAAAACTAAATATAATTATTGAAAATAATGTAGCCTACATCTCGGATAATCTTGGATATTTATATGCACTAAAGTTTAAGGAAAACAAAATTATATGGGCAAAAAAACACAAAGTTGCCTTTAGATCAAATTTAAAAATTTATAAAGATAAGATAATTACTAGTAATCAAAATAACAAAATATATTTTATTAATAAAAAAAATGGAGAAACATTAACAATAATACCAACTGAAAACACAATTATAAAAAATGAGTTTCAAAATAATTTATCACTTAAGGGTAAATTATCTTTTTTCATAAATACTTTTGGATCTTTATACGCAATTAATAATGACAATATGAAGATAATTTGGTTCATAAATTTAAATCAATCACTTGATTTAAACCCTAGTAACATTTTTATTGGAAATCAAATTATCAATCATGGAGAAAATTTAGCAATATCATCAAATGAATTTACGTATATAATTGATAAAAATTCAGGTTCTATTAAATACAAAAAAAATTTTTCAAGTGAATTAAAGCCTATTATTTTAGATAAATATCTTTTTACAATTACCAAAAACAAATATTTAATTGCTATGAATACTGATAGTGGAGAAATAATTTATTCTTATGACCTAAATTTAAAAATAGCTGAGTTTTTAAATACCAAGAAAAGAGATGCAGATTTTAAAAATTTAATGATATTAAATGGTAAAATAATTATTTTTTTAACCAATTCATATCTTCTGATATCTAATCTTAATGGAAATTTAGAGCAAATTAGAAAATTACCTACTAAGATAAACTCTCACCCAATAATAATTGACAGGTCATTACTGTATTTAGATAAAAAAAATAGAGTAACTATTGTTGATTAATTATTAGACTTACCACTTAATAAAGAGAGTTGTTTTATTTTTAAACCTTTTAAATTATCCGATGGTTTTATTGGATAATCTCCAGTAAAGTAATGATCACTAAATTGAGGATAATTAGCGTTTCTTCCCTCATTTACTAAAGCTTTATACAATCCTGCTAGACTTAAGAATTTTAAACTTTTAGCTTTTAAATGATCACACATTTCTTGATTGTTTTTTTTGTGAGCTAGTAGTTCCTCTTTTGTAGGCATATCAACTCCGTAATAATCTGGAAATTTAATTTCTGGACATGCAATTCTCACATGAACTTCTTTGGCTCCACTTTCGTAAAGCATTTTTACAATTTTATTACAGGTTGTACCTCTTACCAATGAGTCATCTATTAATATAATTGATTTTCCTTTTACAATTGTCTTAGTAGAACTTAATTTTAACTTAACCCCTAGGCTTCTTATATTTTGTGTAGGTTCAATAAAAGTTCTCCCTACGTAATGATTTCTTATTAATCCTAATTCAAATTTTTTTTTAGATTGTTCCGCAAAACCCAAAGCAGCGGGCACACCTGAGTCAGGAACAGGCACTACAAAGTCGGCATGTATATCTGTTTCTTTTGCAAGTTCTATACCCAACTTTTTTCTATATTCATAGGCACACTGGTTATTTATTATGCTATCTGGTCTTGCAAAATAGATATATTCAAAAACACATGGTCTTGGCTTTTGTTTTGGAAAAGGTTTTATTGATTTAAGTTCTTGATTTTCAATAATAACTATTTCACCGTTATCTACTTCTCTCACAAAACTTGCGCCAATTATATCAAGAGCACAAGTTTCTGAAGCAAGGATAAATGAGTTTTTTAGTTTTCCGATTACCAGTGGTCTAATTCCAAAGGGATCTCTTACACCCACAAGTTTTTTATTAGTTAATAATACTAAAGAATAGCCTCCCTGAATTTGAAAAAGTGCATCAATTAATTTGTCAATAAATTTTTTTCTGATTGACTTAGCAATAAGTTGGACAATAGTTTCTGTGTCACTAGTTGTTCTAAAAATTGCACCTTCTTTGACTAAATTATCCCTTAATAATAATGCGTTTGTTAAATTTCCATTATGAGCAACACTCAGTCCTCCCATATGCAGATCAGCAAAAAATGGCTGAATATTTCTATAGGAAGTTTCACCAGTTGTCGAATATCGATTATGACCAATAGCAAAATTGCCTGGAAGTTTCTCTAATATTTTTTGATCTGTGAAATGATCACCTACTAAACCTTGTCTTTTTTCTGAATGATAGTTCTTCCCATCATAAGATACAATTCCACAACCTTCCTGACCCCTATGTTGCAATGAATGTAATCCCAAAGCAACCATGGCAGATGCATCATTGTGGTTAGATATGCCGAAAATACCACATTCTTCTCTTAATTTATCGCAATTAAATTTTTTCAATTTTTTCTTTTGTATCAATGAAATCCTCACTTGAAGGAAATTCATCTATTAATATTTTGCTGCCTTTATTTATCAAATTAAATGAAATTGCTTCATCTATTGATATACCCCAATTTTGATATGGATAAAACCAATTAAAAATTGAAAATAAACAAACTGAAACGATATAACCTTTAAAAAAACCAAATATAAAACCAAATCCTTTGTCTATTGACCCTACACCCGTCCAGGTCACAGCTTTACTTAAAGTTTTACCAATAAGAATTATGATAAATAAGGTAAAAACAAATATTGTTGCTCCTAAACCAATGTTATTTATAAACTCAGATTGTATATACTCGCTTACTATTGGTTGTAATTTTGGAACTAAAATAATTGTTATAATAGTTGAAAATACCCATTTCATAAAAGAAATTAAACTTAAAGAGAAACCTTTAACAAAACACTGAATAACATTATAAATTAAAATAATTAAGATAAAAATATCAAATAAATTTATCAAATTAATTAAATCTTTCAGAAAATCACTCATAAGTTAAGATCATTTGCTTCTTTTCCGAAAGGTTTATAAGTGAGAATTAATTTTGGCAATAAAGTTAAAACTGAAAGCATAGCTAAAAACATTGCAATTCCAGTAAATACCCCAAAATAAATAGTAGGTATAAAATTAGATAAAACTAAAATAGAAAAACCGAAAACGATAGTTATAGAAGTATTTAAGATAGCAACTCCTACCGTACTATGACATCTATCTAAAGTCTTATCATAATTATTTATTTTCTTGAATTCCTCTTTAAATCTATAAATATAATGAATACTATTATCTACTGCTATACCGATAGTAATAGCTGCAATAGTTATTGTCATCATATCTAAAGGAATTCCAAGTAGACCTATAATTCCAAGAATAAAAAAAGCAGCAATAAAGTTAGGAACAATACCTATAAGCGAAAGTGCAACGTTTCTAAATAATACAAAAAACATAAAAAAAATTCCCAAAATTACTATACCCAAAGTAAGTATTTGTGATTTGAATAGACTTTGAAGTAAATTATTGAATAAAATAAGTACTCCAGATAACTTATATTCATCTTTTGTTAAACCTAATTTAGTATTTAATTCAGAATTTATTTGGTTGATTAAATCATTTCTTCTTAAGTCTTTTAATGAGTCTTTTATTCTTACATTTATTCTTGCTTCGTCCTTTTCTACAGATATATAAGGTGATACGATTTCTCTCTTAATTTCGTCTGGTATTTTACTGTGTAAAACTGCAATTTCTAAACTTTGTAATTCTTTTTTATTTAAATCCTCAGCAACTCTTAAAATTGATCCAAATGAGAGAACCTTTCCAATTTCTGGCAATGAATCTAGATAATCGTGCACCATAATTATTTTATCCATCTTGTCCCTGGTAAACCAATATTTCGCTTTATCTTCACTATTTTCACTCTCCTCATCCCATTCATCAAATTCATCTTTTTCAATATTATTTTTTTCTGACTTTGTTGGAAATTTTAAAATTATGTTCAGGGGAGTAGTTCCACCTAAGTCATCATCAATTTTTTTCATCCCTTTGTAAATTTCTGTTTCTTTATTAAAATAATTAATGAAACTGTTTTCAACTTCGAGCCTAAATATTCCAATAATACTAAATACGATTATTATAAAAGTAGAACCAAAAATTATTACTTTATTATTTTTTGTAAAAGAGCCTAACGTATAAGTAATTAAAGATTTTTCAGTGTCTTTTAGGCCTATCTCTTTATCAGAAGAAAGAAGAGAAATTAAAGAAGGTAAAAGTAAAAATGTCACAAATAATGAAACTATTAAACCTAAAGCCATCATCCAACCAAAATCTATTATTGGTTTAATGCCACTAAAAATTAAAGATAAAAATGCACATATTGTTGTGAGAACAGTATAAAGAATTGGTAGTATCATTTTTTTACTAGCTATGAATACTGCTTCATTTTTTGAAAATTGAGGAAATTCTTTTTTAAGCTGTAAAAACCTAACTGTTAAATGAATATTCATTGCCATATTTAAAATAAGCATTAAGGCTATAAAGTTTGATGAAATCACTGTCACTTTCCATCCAATTACTCCGAGTAAACCAATCATTATAATCACTGAACTAGCGCATCCTAATAATGGCATTGCTACCCATTTTAAACTTCTAAAAATAAACCAAAGAGTTAAGACAATAAAAATGAACACACCAATACCAAATACAATTATGTCACTTTTGATATAACTCATCATATCATCAGTTATCATTGGAATTCCGCCTAAATGAATTTTTGCGCTTTCACCATATTTACTTATTACGTCTCTAATTTCAGTTATATTTTGGTGATTTCTCAGATTATATAAATTTTTATAATCTTCATACTCTTTAAGAAATTTTTTATAATTTATTTCTTCTTCTTTTGATAAACCTGTCTCTGTCGATTGATTGAAATATTTGTCTTTAATTTTTATATACTCTGCTAATCTTTCATCTTTTTTAAGGTAAACAACAATACCAGAAGTCTTGCCGTCTTCACTAATGACATAATTTTTGTAAATTGGGCTATTTATGATCTCCTCAAAACCTCTTTTTCTATCAATTTCTGGATAAGCTAAAGTTTTATAATTTTTAAGCCTTTCCATTAATCCCTCATCTGTACTTTTTAAAAGAGGAACATCAATAACAGTAATAACACTATCTACCCAAGTTAACTTTTCAATTTTAGATTTTAGCAATTGAAGATTCAAAATAGTTTCTTTTTGAGTAAAATCAGATACAGGCGTATATGTTAAAACTAAGAAATCTTTAGTTCCGTAAGTTTGATTTACTTCTCGTAAATATTTTAGATCAGGATCTCCTTCAAGAAGAAGTGCATCTGAAGATGCATCCAAATTAAAATTTTTTGATTGATATAGAGAAAAAATAACTAATATTAATAAAAAAAGAAGTGTAATCTTTGATAAATCAGTTATTAATTTTTTATAAATACTACCAAACATGAGAACAATTCAGATATATCTTAATTTTTTTATAACTAAAGAAAAAATTAAGGCTAATTTTTAGTTAAATCTTTGAATTTTGTATAAATTCCTTCAAACTCTACTTTAACCGTACCTGTAGGACCATGTCTTTGTTTTCCCAGTATTATATCTGCCAAGCCGTTAACATCATTCATTTTAGATTGCCACTCTGCATGCTCGATTGAACCTAGTTTTGGCTGTTTTCTCTCTAAATAATAAGCTTCTCTATAAACAAACATGACTACATCTGCATCTTGTTCAATTGATCCCGATTCTCTTAAATCTGCTAATTGAGGCTGTTTATCATCTCTCTGTTCCACAGCTCTTGATAATTGGGATAATGCTAAAACCGGAACTGACAATTCTTTAGCTAATGCTTTTAAACCTTGAGTTATTTCTGAAATTTCTTGTACTCTACCTTCATTTTTATTTGAGCTTGATCTCATCAATTGAATATAATCTACAACAATTAAATTTAAACCAAACAGTCTTTTGATTCTTCTAGCTCTATTGCTAAGAGTAGCAATTGTTATTGCGGGAGTTTCATCAATAAATAACGGAAGGTTATAAATGTTTCTAGATGTCTCAATATATCTATTAATCTCTTCTTCCGTAACTTTACCTCGCCTAATATCATCGGATTTAATTCTAGCTTGCTCTGATAAAATTCTAGTAGATAATTGTTCTGATGACATTTCTAAAGAGAAAAAAGCTATCGAAGATTTTTCTTGTCTTTTCAAAACATGTTGAGCAGCATTATAAGCAATATTAGTAGCTAAAGCTGTTTTACCCATAGAAGGTCTTCCCGCTAAAATGATTAAATCAGATCTATGCAAACCACCAAGTTTTTCATCAAGATCTGTTAAACCTGTTGGCACACCAACAATACCTTGATCGTTCTTCATCGCCAATGTAGCCATTTCAATTGTTTGATCTAAAGCTTGATTAAATTTTAAAAATGATTGAGTGAAACTTCCTCTTTCAGCTAAATCAAAAAGAGATTTTTCAGCACTTTCAATTATATTTTCTGCATTTTGTTCCTGAGCATTTGCGTTAAGAGTATCGTTAGATAACTTATCTGAAATTTGCACAAGTTCTCTTCTTAAATACATTTCATGAATAATTTTCGCGTAATCTATAGCCTGTTTTACAGATCCAGAAAATCTAGTGAGTTTGACTAAATATTCAGTTCCGCCTACTTCATTAAGCATATTATCTTTCTCAAAAAAATTTTTTAAAGTGATGGGATTTGCAATCATTCCCTTGTTATTTAAATTTTCAATTACCTCATAAATTTTTACATGAGCAGGATCGTAAAATATATTTGAACTGATTAAGTTAGCTATCTCATCAATTATATCATTGTTTACTAAAATTGATCCTAAAAGAGCTTGTTCAGCCTCAATGTTTGATGGTTGTTTATTGTCAATATTGGTTTGAACGGATTTAATTTCTTTCACATGTACATATTAGAATAATAGCACAACCGATAAAGAAAAAAGTTACACACCTTTTTTTGACATCTGTGGAAAAGTTATTTGGATTGTATTTTGTCTATTTTAATTGAGACGCTAGATTTAACTTCAGAATGAAAGTTTATTTCAACTTTAAACAATCCGATTTTGTTTAATTCTTCTTTAAGAATTATTTGAGAGGGACTTATATCAGCATTAGATTTTTCTCTAATTAAATTAGTTATTTCTTTGGGTTTTACAGAACCATATAGCTCACCGTTTTCTTTACTTTCTTTAAAAAAAGTAAAAGTTTTATTATTTATAATTTTAGCAATTTCTTTAAATTTATTTTTGATATCGTTATTTTTTTTATTTAGTTCGTCTTTTTGCTTGTTAACCAATTCTTGATTATTTTTGTTGTAACGTAAAGCTTTTCCTTGTTTTAAAAGAAAGTTTCTACCATAACCATTCTTCACTGTAACTTTATCTCCAATATTTCCTAAATTCAGAATATTTTCTAATAATATTATTTCCATTTTAAATTAATCCTAAAATTTTTGCTTTTTTTATCTCTTTTGTAAGTTTTTTTTGTTTACCAAATGATACTGAAGTTATCTTAGATGAAATGATTTTTCCGTTATCAGATATATACTTTTTTAACAAACCAACGTTCTTATAATCAACTATTGGAGCATTTTTAACTGATAGAGGACATTTTTTTGAAAATTTGCCATCGTTTTTTTGAAATAAACTAAGCTTGTTAAGCGAGTTAGAACTTCTTTTTTGAAACTTTTTATTTTTTCTTTTCATTTTTTTTATTTATTTTTTTTAAAGAATTCATTTTTAATATCTAATTCTTTATATTTAACTGTTAAGTGTCTAATAATTGAGGTGTCAATTCTTATTTTTTTTTCAATTTCATTTAATGTTTTATTATTTCCTTCGAATTTATAATGAATGTAGAAACCTTTTTTGTAATTTTTTATTTTGCTAGATAGATTAAGAAGCCCCCATTCTTCTATCTTGACAACCTTCCCAGAGGAATTATTTATGATTTCATTGTACTTTTCTTTAATAGATTTAATATCTTTTTCAGCTAAATCTTGTTTTGCAATAATAGTATTTTCGTAAAAAGCCATGTTTATTTATGTTAATTAAGTTTTATTAATTATTAATAATTTGAGGTTTATACTATAATGAATATTTATATCAACACTAATAATTGATAAATAAACTTAAAAAATGAGTGCTTTATTATTTCCAGGACAAGGGTCGCAAGTCGTAGGCATGGGATTAGAGTTTTTTAATAACTTTGATCTTGTAAAAAAAATATTTAAGGAAGCCGATGAAAAACTGAAATATTCAATTTCAAAAACAATTTTAGAGGGACCAGCGGATAAATTACAATTAACTCAGAATACTCAGCCCGCAATCTTAACTGTGAGCTATTCAATTTTTAGAGTATTAAAAGATGAATTTGGATTTGATTTTAGCTCTTTTCAATTTTTTGCAGGTCATTCACTAGGGGAATATAGTGCTTTAGTTTGCTCGGACTCTTTAAATTTTGATGATGCTATTTATTTACTTTATGAAAGAGGTAAAGCCATGCAAGAAGCAGTTCCTATCGGGAAGGGTAGTATGATAGCAATTTTAGGAATGAAAACTGATGAGATACTAAACTTAATTCAATCTCAAAAAAATGAAAAGGGCACATGTGAAATAGCAAATGATAATGCAGAAGGTCAAGTAATAGTTAGTGGTAATAAAGAAAGATTAGAAACCTTTCAAAAAATTTTAAAAGAAAAAAAAATTAAATCTATTCCTTTAAAAGTAAGTGCTCCTTTTCACTGTTCATTAATGAAACCTGCTGCAAATATTATGAAAGAAAAAATCAAAAATACAAAATTTAAAGAGCCTCAATTTAAGATCATAAATAATGTGAACGCAAATGTTGAAACAGATCCTGAAAATATTAAATCTTTGTTGATTGAGCAAATATTTTCTACTGTAAGATGGAGAGAAAGTATTTTAAAAATGAACAACTCAAGTGTGAAAAATTTTATTGAAATTGGTCCAGGGAAAGTACTCACTGGAATGGTTAAAAGAACATTAAAAGACGTAAATAGCTTTTCAATTAACTCAATTGCTGATATTAAAAATTTAGAAAATGAATTTAAAAAATAAAAAGATTCTTATAACTGGAGCTACCGGAGGAATAGGAAATTCACTTGTTGAAAAATTTAATGATTTAGGATGTCAAATAACTGCAACCGGAACTAATGAAGAAAAACTTAACAATTTAAAAAAAAAATATTCAAGAATTATTATTGAAAAATTTAAATTAAATGAACATGATAAAATTGAGAGCTTTATTGACATTGTTTACGAAAAATTAAATGGTATCGATATTTTAGTTAATAATGCCGGTATAACTTTAGACAATTTGTCAATCAGATTAACTGAGGAAAACTGGAAAAAAGTTCTTGATATTAATTTAACATCAACATTTTTAATGTGTAAATTTGCTATAAAAAAAATGTTAAAAAAAAAATATGGAAAAATAATCAATATTACCTCAATCGTTGGTCATACAGGAAATTTAGGTCAGGCAAATTATGCTGCTTCGAAAGCTGGTATTATAGCTTTTTCAAAAAGTCTTGCTATTGAGTACGCCAAAAAAAATATAAATGTAAACTGTGTTTCACCAGGATTCATCAAAACGGATATGACCGATCAAATCAACGAGGATTTCAAAAAAATTTTAATTAGTAAAATTCCTTCTGGAGATCTTGGATCAGGCGAAGATGTTTCAAACTGTGTAGCTTTTTTAGCTTCTGATATGGCCAAGTACATTAATGGTGAAACCATACATGTTAATGGTGGAATGTATATGGCTTGACAATTCTAATTATTAATCTATTAAGAAATTGAACATATACGAAAGGATTTCATGTCAGACGATATAAAAGGAAAAATAAAAAAAATAGTTGCAGACCATCTTGGTATTGAAGAGGAAAAAGTTACTGAAGAAGCAAGTTTTATAGACGATTTAGGTGCTGATAGTCTAGATACCGTAGAATTAGTTATGGCTTTTGAAGAGGAGTTCGGATCAGAAATATCTGATAGCGAAGCGGAAAAGATTTTGACTGTAGGAGATGCGATAAAATTTATAGAGAGCAAGAGTAATTAATTTCTGTATAAGATCAAATGTCAAAAGGTGATCAAAATATTTTAGTTATTTTGTCTTCACCCTCAGGCGTAGGTAAGACAACTATCACAAAAAAAATTCAGCAAAAATACAGCTCGTTTAAAATTTCAGTTTCACACACAACTAGAGCAGCCAGATCTAACGAAGTAGAGGGAGTTGATTACTTCTTTACAAGTAAAGAAAAATTCATGAAGTTAATAAAAGATAAAAAATTTTATGAGCACGCAAAAATTTTTGATAATTATTACGGCACACTAAAAAAAAATGTCGACGAAAATATAAAGAAAAATGATATATTGTTCGATATTGATTGGCAAGGAACTAAACAATTATCAAATCATAAAGAACTTAACCTTCTAAAGATTTATTTAATTACCGATAATAAAGATGAGTTAAAAAAAAGATTAATAAAAAGAAATCAGAATTCTTCCAAGGAAATTGAGATGAGATTTAGATCATTTGATGATGACATTAAACATTGGAATGATTATGATTATATTGTAATTAATAAAAATCTAGATATATGTTTCAAACAAATTGAAGAAATAATTAAGATTAATAAAATAAAATTATCTAGTTTGTCTCAATTAGTTCGGTAATTTTATAGTATATATCCGGCTTAACTTCAGAGGGTCTCATGCTGAGATTTAAATGATTTATCTTACGGATCTGATCTTTATTTAGTATTTTTTTAATACTTTTATTAATCATTTTTCTTTTATTAGAAAAAAAAATGTTTGTTATTTTCTCTAAATTTTTAATTTTTTTTATTTTATAAAATTTGTTTAATTGTGGTTTAAATTGAATTACCATTGAATTAATTTTTGGTTTTGGAAAAAAACAGTTCGGAGAAACTAAAAATTTTTTAACAATATTTAGCCTAAAGTTTGTTATAATTGATAATCTTCCATAATTTGAAGAGGGGTAGTTTCCAATAATTTTTTCTCCAAGTTCTTTTTGAAACATAAATATTAAATCTGAAAAATTTGGAGGCCATTTTTTAAAGTTTAAAATTCTAATTAATATTTGTGATGAGATGTTATAAGGCAAATTTCCAAAAATAATCGCATTATTTAATTTTAATTTTTCCATATCAAATTTCAAAATATCATTATTTAAAACATCTATAGATTGAATATTAGAATATTTTTTTTTTAAATTTTGCACTAGAAAATTATCTTTTTCGATTAAAGTAATTGATTTAGGGTTATTTTTTAAAATTTCATCTGTTAAAGCTCCTCCACCTGGGCCAATTTCAACAATGTTTTTATCTTTTATATTTACTAAGTTAACAATTTTCTTAACTATATTATTGTCGATTAAAAAATTTTGACCAAGTGATTTTTTAAAATATTTCATCTATTAAGTTTATGAATAAAATTTATACAATTCAGTAAACTTGACTCATCAGCTTTGTTTTTTTTTATAATATCGTAGGCTGTTCCATGGTCTGGAGATGCTCTGAAATATTTCAATCCTAAAGTAATATTCATAGCATCGAATTTAAATAAAGCTTTAAAAGGTGAAAGAACTTGATCGTGGTACATCCCTATAATTACATCAAATTTTTTAAAATCGTTTATAAAAATAGAGTCAGATACAAGCGGTCCTTTCACATTAAATCCTTTTCTTTTTAATTTAAGAATAGCAGGAATAATAATAGTCTTTTCCTCAGATTTTTTTTCCATTTCTGAGTTGTGCGGGTTCAACCCTAAAATACCGATTTTTGGCTTAATATTAAAATTTTTTTTAAACCATTTTTCAATTGTGTTTGATTTATTTATGATATTTTTTATTTTTATACTTTTAGAAACATTTTTAATATCTATGTGAGTCGTAATAGGAGTCACTGATATTTTTTTGTTATGTATCAGCATAACTTCAGAATTGTTATTAATTTTACATTTTTTTGCTAGATATTCTGTAACACCAATTTTCTTCATTTTAAGTAAATCTTTATTAATTGGACAGTTTATTACACCTGCAGCTTCACCTTTAATCGCAATATTATGAGCTAAATTAAGTGATTTTAATATATATTTAGATGCTTCATTTTTTTTTACTTTAAAAGGATTTTTAAATTTTAAATTTATATCAATTACTTTTAAAAAATTACCATCACAGGACTCTTTAATATTGATTACTTTTCTCAATTTAAAATTATATTTTAATTTTTTAAATTGCTGAGAAATTAAATCATAATTTCCTATCAAATAAATCTTGTTTTTTTGGGATTTTTTTAATTTTTTAAAACTTTTATAAATTATTTCGGAATTAATACTGTTGGGGTCCCCTGCAATTAAGATTATTTTATTTTTCATTGTTAAATTTTATAATTGTATTATTTCTTTTTTTTGACAAGTGATTATTGGAATAAAGATTTAAAAGTTCATTTTTTCTTTTGTTTATTAAAGATTTTTTAATTTTTTCGGCTTCAAGGTTTAAATTTGTTTTAATTTTTCTTTTATTTAAAAGCTTAATGAGGATAATTTGATCAACATTATTTATTGGTTTAGACACTTCTCCAATCTTTAATTTTAATAAATTATCCTTTAGTTTATCCGAAAGAGTTTGAAAACTGACCCAACCTATTTTTCCACCTTCAGACGCAGAGTTAGAAATACTATATTTAAATGCAGCTTCTTCAAAATTAAATTGATTTATATAGTCATTTATTTCAATTAATATCTTTTTTTGATTTTCAGATCCTTCAATTTTATCAATAACTATTTCTGCAAGTTCATATTCTTCTAGATTTAATCTATTTTTTATAATTTTATTTAATTCTTGAACTATTTGTTTTTCATCAACTGATAGATTATTTTTATTTAGCTCATAAATAAGAGACTGCCAAGATAAATCTATTTTGATACTTTCTTTATATAAATCATAACTTATATCAACTCTATCCATTGCTTTAATAAAATCTTCATTGCTCATATTTAACTTTGTTGATAAATTATTTATATAAGAGCTAACTTTATTTTGATCTAACAAAATTCCAAACTTTTCTATTTCTTCTTTTTTTAATTTTTTATTAATTAACCCACTGATAGCTTTTTTTTTTACTTTATTAATATTTTCTTGATTAATTTGTTTTTTTGATAAAAATAAAATTGTTTTTATCTCATTTTCTAATTCGTAAGACGTAATAATCTCGTTTCCAACTTTTATAACTATCTTATTATTTATCGATGAGTATGCGTAATTAAATATAAAAAAAATACTGATTATTAATGTTAATAAAAATTTTTCTGAATTAAAATATTTCATTTAATTGCTAAATTTTGGAGATGAAAGAGATCCAAATGGACTTAGAGTTATTGTAAACATTAGAGAATTTTCCGGTTCTAACTCTGAGTCCTCATAAAATTCTCTTCTGTAAACCAAACCAGCACGCAAGCAATCGTTTATATATTCATAACTCAATTTATAAAATTCAGATGAATTAGTTATTAAATTTCTTTTCGTGCTCAATGAGAACAGACCATCATTTCCAGATTTAATTGCAAAAGATGAGTCCAAGTATTCTTTTTTACTTGAGTCAATTTCTTCTTCTAAATAATTAAAATTAAAATTTACTTTTTCAGTAAAAAGATTTGCAGATAAGTTGCTATAATTCAAGTCTTGATAATTCCTATCGATAGCAAAATCATATCCTAAAGTAAAATTTTCATTATTCTTAAATCCAATATTACCTACTATATCAGAAAATCTTTTATCTAAACTTGAAGAAGATGGCATTTTTTTATTACTTTTGCCCTCATTAATAATCTGACCAATTGAAAAATCGAATTCATTATTTTCACTTATATTTTGATAGTCGAGCCCGATAGTTAAATTAGAGCCGCCTTCAAAGTTGTCATAAACATTCAGTCTATCCAATGAGAATAGATTTTTATCATGAAGCGCGAAGCCGGAGGTTTCCTTTTTCATGTAATTAGGAGCATATTTAAATAAAACTTTAGGTGTTAAAAATTGTTTAGAAGTCTCACTTTGCTTTTTAAATAAATTGATACTAGCTAAGTAACCTAAAGCACCATAAACTTCGCTAGTAGGTTTTTCTTTATATTTTGAAACATTGTTTGCTTCATAATTTATGTTCTTTATTTTCGTAAGAATTTTTCCGTCATATATGCTGCTCAAAAAAGATTTTTCATAATTCCACTCAAAATCATTTATCAAAAATTTTTCGAATTTATTAGTATCAAAATTATGAACTTTTATATTTGTTTGTAAATTACCATACCCAAAATTTTCACTTAAAAGAAATTTATTAAAGTTTAGATCAGGGATAATATATTCGTATTTATCATTATAGGTATCCTTTAAAGTTCTATAGATAGCAGCCTGTAGATTTACAGAAAAATTATTTTCATCATTAAAGTGATTTAAATCAATAGTATTTTCTAAAGTACTAGTTTCATAATCTACTAAATTTGAGTCTATTTTGTAAAGTTTAAAATATTTTTTATCAGAAACTTGTTGTAAATTTATTTCTAAATTAGTTTCATTTGTTTTATTAGTGTCAAATTTTTTCTTAAGTCTTGCAAATAAATGAGATCTATCTCCGCTTCTTATATTTTTTTTTGATTTAGATTTATAACCTTCGGTATAACCAAAATCAGCTACTAGA
>MDSZ01125984.1_pt1 | contig 19047 bp, 18 predicted proteins | sample 811201 | NCBI WGS metagenome assembly MDSZ01 (sample SAMN05326647, study PRJNA326480) | marine metagenome | isolation source: seawater | place: Indian Ocean: North | collected 2010
AACAATAAAAAAAGGGATCAAAACAATTATGAAAAATTGGAAGAAATGGGATGGAAAGTGCATGTGATTTGGGAATGTGATATATTGATGGGTCATTATGAGAAAAAAATAATTCTCCAGCTAAATTCAAATATTTTAAAATGATTTCCAAATTTGTTAAAATTGCCAGTTTTTTATTAATTATCATATCCTTTACTCATGGTAATGAAATAAGAAATGACATGATAAAAGTTTATCTTAGTTCTGGAAAAGAATTTTTTGTCCATGAGGATAAGATCACAACATCATATACGGAACTTAATTATTTACTACAAAGAGAAAATGCATCCACAATTCGCAAATGGTTGCCTGGCACTACGAATGACCACGAAGTTGACGGTATGTATTTGAATAGGTTTTATGTCATAGAATTTGGTGAACCAAAAATCAACCTCAAAAATGTCAAGAAATCTTTATCAGAATTACCATTCATTGAATCTGTTGAGTTTATTCCCATTATTAAGGCTTTGGACGTTCCAAATGATCCATATTGGAATAATCTTTATGCACTTAGGCAAATAAAAGCTGAGAATGCATATCAATTATGGGATTTTAATAATGGAGAAATTCCTGGGTCATCAAATATTGGCGAAGAGATAGTTGTAGCGATAGTGGATCTTGGACTTATGTGGGATCATGAGGATCTGCTCGATAACATATGGAGAAACCTTGGGGAGGATATTGACGGTGATGGTGATGTTTTAGAGTTTATTGATGGTGAATGGGTATTTGACCCAGGAGATACGAATTCAATCGATGATGATGGTGATGGCTACATAGATAATTTCATTGGTTTTGATATTGCATTTGCTGATAATAATCCCTATCCAGGTAACAATACTTTTGAACATGGAACCATGGTAGCAGGTTGTGTCTCAGCGGCCACCAACAATGATGTTGGGATAGCTTCTGTTGGATGGTCTGTGAAGATGATGGGTGTTAATGCCGCGACACAGTCACCCTATATTTCCCATGGATATGAAGGAATATTAGCAGCGGCTGAGATGGGTGCAGACATAATTAACCTTAGCTGGGGAGGAACCTCGTGGTTTGAATCCCATCAAGCTCTGATTAATTATGTGCATGAGGAGTATGATTGTGTCATTGTATCTTCAGCAGGGAATAGCGGAGAATATGGGGCTCACTATCCAGCAAGCTATGATAATGTGATATCAGTTTCTGGAACCCTAGAAGGGAGCAACTTTCACTGTGGTTTCAATTATCATGAGACAGTTGACATTACAGCACCGGGAGTGAATATCTGGACCACAATTCCATATTCTACTGATGGAGATGATAAATATCAGTCTGTATTGGGTACTTCTTTTTCAGCTCCATATGTTTCTGGTGCTTTTGCACTTCTAAAATCAGTTTTTCCAGAAACAGGTCATGACATGTTAGTACATAGAATTTTAAACACTGCAGGATATTATGCCGACATGGAAGGAGAGTGCAATGGTCAAGGATTAGCAGGATTACTTGGCCATGGTCAACTTGATATTCATGGAGCATTATTAACTGAACCTATCGTTCAGCTAAATCCTTTAAGTGTATCAGTAATGAACTCTACAGGGCTCATGACGCCAGGAGATACAAGCATGATATCCGTATCCATTAGTAACTCATCATTTAGTACTTCAATTGATAGTATATACTTGCATTTAACTAACGAAGATCCAAACATATCAATCATTGATGATCAATACATGTATGCGCCTTCTGTGGGATCAGATGAAACTTTTGAAGCCCTTTTTACGATTGCTGCAACTGAATATGTCTCTTTCGGTGAAAGTCCCTTTTTTATAAACATGCAAGCCCGTATTAATGGAAACTTTCCTAGTCTTCTTAATTTTGAAACACATCTAGAAATTGACACAATCTTTGTTCCAATTGGGTTTGTTCAAGATGGTTACCCAATCGAAGACGTGGCAGTTACATCTTCTCCAATGGTAATTGATCTGTATGGAAATTCCTTACCTCAGATTTTCTTTGCATCGGATAGCATAGTCCATGGAAAATGGATGTTTGGAATTGATGCATTAGGTTTTCCACTTAATGCTAATAGTAGAATTATTACCTCACTCAGTGGCGGCGATTTGGATAATGATGGAGATAGAGAATTAATATTTGGTACAGATGATGGACGATTGTGTGTTGTCAATAAGGATGGATCTGAATTCATGACGGTAGAAAACGAAAGACCTATTTTAGATTTTATTGTTCTTTACGACATGAACAATAATGAGTTTTTGGAAATGGTCTATGTTACAGAAAGTGACTCTATCTCATTTTTGAATATCATTGACCATAATGGTAATCATCTCCCCGGATTTCCAATGAATTTGTTGGAAACTTCCTATAATGCACCATCTGTTGGTGATCTTGATCAAGATGGTTATACAGAGGTAATATTAGCATCAGATAATGGATTCCTAACCATCATAGATCATTTAGGTATGATAAAAGATGGATATCCAATGAACATAGGTTCTCCAATTGAATTTCCTGCAACAGTTGTTGACCTGGATGGTAATTCAGATCTTGAGATCATAGTTGGAGATTCAGTTGGTACTATTCACGTATTTAATGACGATTCATCGCTATTAGTGAATTTTGAAACTAACCGTAGCATTAGCAGTTCTTTATCAATCGCTGATTTGAACCAGAATGGATTTCCTGAAATTATATTTGTCACAGTAGATAATCATGTTTATGTCTGGGAGCCGTTCAATGACATAGTCTTGGATGGATGGCCAATAGTTATAAATGGTGACTCTAAAAGCGAGCCCATCGTCACTGACATAGATAATGATAATGAACTTGAAATTATTATTAGTGAGACCAATGGTGTAGTTCATTTAATAGATAAAGATGGTATCTCACTAAATAATTTCCCTTATTTATCCCAGGATACATATCATTTTTCACCAGCCCTTGGTGATCTTGATAATGATGGGGACAGTGAGATTATTTTTGGATCGGATTCTAATTTAAGAGTACTAGACATTAATACAGTTTTAGGATCACAATACTCTTGGAACGCTTTTAGGTCAAATAACCATCGTAATGGATTTTATGATGCCCAACTTTCATTCATAATGAAAAATGATGATGTAAGTCCCAATTCATATCATCTAAATGATAATTTTCCAAATCCTTTTAATCCAATTACTAGGATAACATTTAATATTCCTGTAGATGGTAAAGTTGCAGTTAACATTTATGATGTCAGGGGAAGGCATGTTAAGCAGATAATAAATGATCGATTAAGAAGCGGTTTGCATACTGTTAGCTGGAATGGAGAGGATGAAAATGGAATTTTCTCTTCCAGCGGTTTATATTTTTACGAATTGGTAGCAGAAGAGTATATTCGTAAAAAGAAAATGATTTTACTCAAATAACCCATCCTTTTCCAGCTTGTCAAGTTTAGGTTTAATCACGAAAAGGCAATATGGTTGGTATGGATTATCATTGTAATAATTATGGTGATAGTCTTCAGCATCTGTATAGTTATTTATCTCAATAATTTCGGTAACAATATCATCTTTCCAATATCCTGATTTATTGGCTAGAGCTTTAGATTTATTAGCTTCATCCTTTTGTTTCTGATCATGGTAAAAAATTACGGATCGGTACTGAGTCCCTACATCATTACCCTGACGGTTAAGTGTCGTTGGATCATGGGCTTGCCAAAACACATTTAGAATTTGTTGATAGGTAATTTTTTTTACATCAAATTCAATTGCCGCAACTTCGGCATGTCCGGTTTTTCCAGTGCAAATTTCCTTGTAGGTTGGGTTTTTTACATGGCCACCAGCATATCCAGGTTTAACCGATATTACACCATCAATGCGCTGAAAAACTGCTTCTACGCACCAAAAACATCCTCCACCAAGGGTTGCCAATTCTGTTTGGGCTATACTCATGTTAGATGCTAGGATTAATATTGTTATGTATTGATGGCATTTATTCAAGGGCGAACATAAAAGTTTGATTTGTACCAACCTCCTTTTCCATATTTCATCAAGATGGTAGGGATTGAGACATTTGTTTTCTTGTAATACGGTGGTGGATTTATGGTTAGTTCATAGTTTCCAGGTTTATCGACTTGGAACGCATACTGACCGTTCTCATCAGATATTCTTCTCTTAAATGGATCAGTAAGGATGACCTCTGCTCCCATAACTGGCATTCCATTGCTAATATTTATGACCTTTCCATAAATTATTGATGGGTCTAAATAATTTTCACTAAGATATATTGGGTTACCAGATTTTTCAAAAATTGGCTCATTTAACAGGCTTTTCAATATGTAAGATAGATTCTCATATTTTCCTTCTTGAGGTACATAACATCTTGCTACATCATAGTGAAGATCGTTTATTTTCATTAATATAAAACCATCCCTTGGTTCAATTGCTTTTGCTGATGAAATGATAATTCGTTCAGCATTATTTTTGTCAATGAGATTATAAAATATATTTCCAACTATGAAAAAAGTTTCCGCCCTTTTTGTTATCGTACTTTTGGTTAGGTCAGGTATCCTTTGATTTTCGGGGACTGGTAGGATATAGGAGTTGACGGTCATGTTATTTTTTTTATCAAGGTGTTTAGGGTTAAGGCTAAACTTTTTTGTTTTATAATTATGCATTGAAAAACGTATTTTTGGTTTCCATAGATATCCAACGATGTTTTTCGTATAAAATCCATTTTCATCTGTTATGGTAGAGTGTTTTAATACACCATTTCCTGTAAAAATATCTACATCAACATCCATTAATGGTTCGGAACTGAGACTATCAAGAATAATACCAGAAATGGTATTGAGTTTGAATTCTACACCTTCTTTGGGTTGCGCATAACCTAATGTTATGCACATGGATAGTAATGTTATCAACGATTTCACGTTTAATAAATCTACAAATTATAATTTTTTATGTTTAATCTTTAAATGAATTTAAGAATAAAGTATGGTAAAGATTACAATATGAAATTAAATAGTTTGAAACGTACTGATTTTAATTTTTGGACAAAAATTAATACTAGGTGGAGGGACATGGATGCGTTGGGCCACATCAATCATGCAACATATCTTTCTTATATGGAGTCTGCAAGGGTAGATCTTTATATGGATCTAGGTTATTCTGGTATTCGTAAGGAGATGGATGAGAGCACTATCTTAGCAAGCATGGAGGTTAGTTACCTTAAACAAGCATCGCATCCATCAACTCTTGATGTTGGACACAGAATATCGCGCGTAGGAAAAAAAAGTTTTGATACTTTAGCCGGTATTTTTTTCCATGGAAAAGATCAAATGATTTGTTCAGCAATTTTTCATCTTGTATCTTTTAATTATGGAACTAATCAAACAATCCTAGTGCCTGATATAATTAGGAAAAATTGTACCCCGTTTAATGATTACTATGCTACTAATTACAAAGACATGATGCAAAAGGATAGCACATGACAGTGGTCAAAGAGGACAAATCGGTTATCATCTTAAGAAATGCCATAGGAGATAAGAAAACTGCCATAGAAGAGTTTCAGAAAAATTGGAAGGGTGATTTTGATAAACTTCGGGATTTTTTTCAATCCTTCGAAATTGCTTCTTCAACAGAAGAAGATGTCATTAAACCATATTTTAAAGATTGGTCAAACATTCAGGGATTTGGTGAAATATTGCTGAGACCATCTAATTATGTTGAGTGTGCAATTATTTTAAGAACATGTTATCTATTGAATATACACCTGACAATTTCGGCTGGTAGGACAAATTTAACAGGCAGTGCGACGCCAATGGGGGGTGTAATATTGTCAACAAATAATCTTACGAAACCTAGTGTTGAATTAAACATTGAAAATCAAGAAGCCACATGCCCTGTTGGAATTCCGTTAGAGGTATTCAGAGAGGAAATATTAAAACTCTCTAAAAATAATCTATACTATCCATCAGATCCTACTAGTAGAAATGATGCTTTTGTTGGTGGTACGATATCAACAAATGCCTCAGGATTTATTCCTGGTGAAAGAGGGGCGACTCGTTATTGGGTTAGAGAAGTAAGATTTTTATTTCCTAATGGAGATATGGTGGACATAAGACGGGGCCAATACATATCAAAAAATGGAGAATTCAAGTTATCATATGAGGGAAAATCCATAACGCTACCTGTTCCTACATATGAAAGACCCAAGATAAAAAATGCAAGCGGAATTTTTTCTGATGAAAATGGTGTCGTTGATTTGCTCGATCTTATCATTGGTAGTGAGGGGATATTGGGAATGGTAGTTTCTTGTAAGTTAGGTTTGGATTTATTACCTGAAGAGAATTTGGAATTATTCATATCGCTTAAGGATGAATCATCGGCCATAGATTTCCATGACTTTTTAACGAATCATTTTGATAAAGAATTTAAATCTATTACTGCAATGGAATATTTTGGCTATAATTCTCAAAAATACATGAGACATAAAGAGTTTTTATTTTCTAATGAAAACGACGTTGGTATTTATTTACAGATTCCAATACATGATGATACAATAGAACAGAAAACTGATCAATGGTCTAGTTTGTTTCATGCCTATGACCCCAGCATGGATCTGGATAATATTATTGTTTTAAATGACCCTAGTAATTGGAAAAGATTTTTCGAAGCACGTCATTCCATTCCAGATAACGCACTAACAAAGAGTAAAAGGTTAGGAGGAATCAGTATCATTACAGACACGATAGTACCTAAAGACAATTTTCGGTTATACTTAAAAAAGGTTCATGCTAAGCTTAATAAAGCAAAAATTGAATATCTGTTGTTTGGTCATCTTGGAGACTGTCATTTACATTTTCATTTAATTCCAAAAAAATCGCAGGAGGATAGTGCTCTGAAAATCTATGATTATTTAATTGACCTTTCAACCAAACTTGGTGGAGTTTATTCTGCGGAGCACGGGACTGGAAAGAGAAAAAGAAATGATTTCAAGAAATGCTATGGAAATGAAGCAGTTAAAATGGTAAAAAGATTAAAAGATGCAATTGACCCGCATAATTATTTAAATAATGGCAACCTTTTTTCATGAGACCTAAACCGATACTTTTTTCAATTATAGTATGCAAGGCCAAATATATTAATCAACGTCAAGTAATTTTGTGGAAAAATTGTTCTGTAGAAAAATTAGTCTATATTAACATTTAAAAGTAATTTTAGCATCTTATGATTAAATTTCTTTGGATTGCATTTTCCATCTTATTAGCGATGTCAAGCCTTCAGGGAGAGGTTATTGCCCGGTTAGTTAAATTTGAAGGACGGGTATTTTTCAAAAGATTAGGTATGGAGTCTTTTTCAGAAAGAGCCAAAGAAGGGACTGCTATTCGCAATGGGGATCAAATTGAGGTAAAAGATAATAGCTTTGCAGCAATAATATATATCGATGACAGATCAATTGTAAAAGTAAGAGAAAATACAAAATTTACTTTTATGGATACGCGCAATTCACGGACCATCGAAATAGCACATGGAACGTTACTCAACGAAATAAAAAAAGAAAAACGTAAAAAAGATTTTAGAATTCAAACACCAGTTTCTGTGGCAAGTGTAAAAGGGACCCAATTTGCAGCATTGGTAAGTCAAAATGGAACTGATCAATTTATTTGCAAGGAAGGGCTATTTGAAGTTCTAAACATGATAAGTGGTCAAACAGTCCAAGTAGCCGAAGGTCAAAAAGCCATTAGTAATTCACTTGGAAGCATTATGCAGGCACCTGCAACAACAGGTGAATATCCTGATGATCCTGAAGTGGAGGATACCATCGATAAAATTTTAGAAAAGGAAAGAAAAATTGAAGAATTAAAGGTTAAGGAAAAGCCGAGGTCAAACAATCCCCCAAAAAAATTGACTGAACCTGATAAAGAGAATATTAAAAAAGTTAATGAAGGGACTGATACGAACAATGAGAATGTAGAAGTAGAAAAGGTAAATGATAGCAATTCAAGTGATGGTGTTAATCTAGAGAATCAACAATCACAGTCAAAAATACAAGAGGCACCTAATGTTCCTAAATCACCTAAGAAGCCTTATTCATTAGGCCTTGGGATAGGTTCATCAACTATAGATGGGACTGTATATAACCAATTTGCCCTTAGACCAAAAATCAACATAGGACCAGTGGGCATCGGTTTCGATTTGGTTGTATATGTTGATAACGAAGGAAACATCAGAGATGAGGAATGGGACTTGGAAAATGATCCAAGTATGATTTTAGATAAAATTCTTTTCATTCGTTTTGGTGAAAAATCAGATCCTGGCTGGGTCAAATATGGTACGATGGAGTCAATAACCCTTGGATATGGTGGTTTGATGAACGGTTATTCAAACATGATGGAATTCCCATCTGTTAGACGGGTTGGTTTAAATACAGGTTTTAACTTTGGACCAATTGGTGGAGAATTGTTCCTTTCTAATTTAAAAGATCTCACAAGAGGTGGAACGATTGCTGGTATGAGGGCTTATTTCAAGGTTTCTGATAATATTCCTTTGACAATCGGGGTAAACTACATACGAGATGAAAATATGTTTTCAGGATTAAAAGATATTGATGGTGATTCCTATCCAGATATTTTTGATGATTTCCCTGAAGATAGTACATTATGGAATGATACAGATGGCGATGGTTGGCCAGACCCTGGCCATGGAGATGGAGTTCCAGATTCATTAATTGACATTGATGCAGATGGAGACAACATACTTGATGCTAATGAGGATATCTTTTCGATAAATCTAAAAGCTAAACCATTTAGTCTAAAAGATAATATTGCAAAAACCACTGCAATGGCATTTGACATAGGATATCCAATATTAAACTCAGGCATTTTTTCTTTAAAAATTTATAGCGAGTTTAACATCATTAATTTTCCTGGTTTTATTACTTCGGATTCCTCCTTCATAAGACCAGAAAGATCCGGAACTGGAATAACTATTCCAGGGCTCAGGTCAACAATATTTAAATATCTGGATATAGCATTAGAATATAGAATAATGAGTGGTTCCTATGTTCCTCAGTATTTCGACCAGGCTTACGATCTGAACCGAGTAGTTACCACTACAACCGCAGATAATAAGACAATCATAAAAACAAAAGACATGGTTGTATTTGATGCTTACAATGATAGCGCATCTTCTAGTGGATTATTTGGTTCTGCTGGTGTTTCAGTTTTGAACTTGCTCAACTTTAACGCATCCTATTCTAATATGAAATCCGATACAACAGAATTAAAAAGCTTTTCAACTTATTTATCGCTAAACACTGAAAAAATACCAAAGATTAGCACAGCTGTTGCCTATTATAAGAGAAATAATGATGAAAATCCATTTGACTTTTCAAATCCTACTGAAAATACAATAATGGGCTACAGATTGGGTTATGAGTTAAGCGAGGGAGTCAACCTAATATGGGACTTTAGACAATTTTATCGTGATGATGGTAAAGGTGGTTTAGAAGAAATACAACAGACAAATATAGAGACAACCTTCGATTTTTAATGGTTAAAAACTTCATTAAACTCATTATTACATTCTTAACATGGAGTGTTTTATTTTCTCAGACAGATGTTATTATTTTAAGTAATAATGTAGGTACGGAAATTGATGAACATGAAAATAGATTCTATAGAATATTTCCAAAAGAACGAGGATTGAAAAATGCTCAAATAGTTAGTTTAGGACAGGATCAATACCGTATCACAATCGTAAAAATCTTAAAAGGAAAAGAAACCAAGGTTAGTAGATATGTAACGGGTAAGGAAATAAATAAATTAAGAACACATGTTGACGAGCAGCCTGTACTTACCAATGAGGCGCTTACCTTAATGTATGAGGGAATGGATTTTATTAGAGCTGAGAAAATCATTAATGAATTGCCTATTCCCCAGTATGTTATGCTTGAGCATTCTGATGGCGTTCAAGTCAATGGTACCCTATTTAATGTTGATAAAAACGTTTTGCATATACAAATGGTTGATAAGATAACAAGAATTAAGCTAGAGAACTTAAATAGATTATCATACAGACCCTTTATAAATAGTTATGAAGAATTAAGACCATATGTAATTTTCGGAACTGCAATTTTTGGATACGCTCTTGCAAGAATTTATAATGATCAAAGGCCGACTACATATAATGAATATGGAATACCAAGAAATGATCTAAAAACATATAGAGAAATATTTGGTACAATAATTGGTCTTATTTTTAGTAGCGAAGTGTTTGATGCCATCAGTACATTATTATCGCCTAAGGAGACTATTATTTTATCAGAAGCTGAATATGAAAGAGAATATATTAAATAAAACAGGGAGTTTTTATGTCAAAAGAACCTGAATCACAAGATAACGTTGCATCAACTGTGGATCCGCAAAAACAATTTTTAATCGACCAATTTGGTAATCTGATGGAGCAGGTTGGTGATGGATTTGGAGGCCCTTTGCAGCAGGAATTAATTAAACGTCTTGAGCAAACAATTGCAGACTTTCATGAAGAAGTAAATGAAATGTTAGAAAAATTAAAAGATAATTCTGAAAAGCGGCATGAGAAATTAAAAGAAATATGGAATAATCCAGAAGCAGCAACAGCGACTGCTTCATCCCCTGAAGAATCTGATGGAGCTACGGATAGTGTAGATGATGGTGGCCTTAGTACTCAAGAAATGAGTGATTGGGAAAAGAAATTAGAGGCTGCAGATGCAAAAGTAGATACTACAAGTGATGAACCAAAAGAAGAAGATGCAGGAAAGAAGAAAAAAGGATTCTTTGGCCGAAAGAAAAAGTAGGTCCAAATTTGAGGATGAGAATTCATCCTCTTTTATTAGCATGCGTCCTATTCCTATCATTTGGTAGAACTCAAGAGCATAAAAAAAATCTTTCAATATATGGCCAACTAAAAAAACGTGTATATAGTTTTTCAAAAATCGACTTTATAACATCCGAGGGCGAATTTAATGAGAGTATTTGCACGCTATTAATTCCTGATTTAAAAGAAGATAGCCCACCATTTGTAGCTATATATTATAAAAGAGATAACTCTGACTGGTTTACAGAATCTCTCTATAGGAAAAGATTGCGATTTAACTTTAAGGACGGAATCCTAAAACTAGATCAATCAAATTTTTGGGACTGGTTTGAGATAAACGAAATTAAAATTGTAGTTATATATTGAATCTTATTAATAGCATAAAAAGTCCATTACAATCATGGCCTTGCCTAAATTGTTTTATTGATGAAGAATATCAATAATATTGTGTTTAAATTATATGGAAAATTTAGAGAGTATATCGAAATTTGACCGTGCTAGATGGGGAATTAGCGGTGCCCTGTAACCTGCAATCCGCTGTAGCAGGGTTGATGCTGATATTAGATTATTACCAATGATTTTGAGAGAATAGAATGGTGTTGAGGTTCTGGACTACAGCAATGAATGATGGATTAACCCCGTCAGGCCTGGAAAGGAGCAGCGGTATGTCTTTTTTATTTGTGTGTTGTTAGACCCCAGAGCTGAGCTATTTTGGTTCTTGGAATAAATTATTACAGGAATTTTCAAGTATTAGTGCACGGTCAAAAAAAAATTATGAAGTATCAAGTATTATCACTTAAATGGAGACCAAAATCGTTTGATAATGTTGTAGGGCAAGACCATATTGTTCAAACTCTCGTAAATGCATTTTCCTTAAACAGAATTGCGCAATCATATCTATTTACTGGTCCAAGAGGAGTAGGGAAGACTACCACGGCAAGAATCATGGCAATGGCCTTGAATGCAGAAAATGGACCAAGTGCCGATTTTGATTCATCCTCAGAAACTTCAAGAGAGATTTCAGGAGGTAGATCGCTAGATGTTCTTGAAATAGATGGTGCCTCAAATAGAGGTATAGATGAAATAAGAGGATTGAGAGAACAGATTAAATTCTCTCCCATGAATGGTGCCTATAAGGTTATTATAATCGATGAGGTCCATATGTTGACGAATCAAGCCTTTAATGCATTGCTGACCACTCTAGAGGAACCTCCCGCACACGCAGTTTTTATTTTTGCAACCACAGATATACATAAAATACCTGCTACAATCATTTCTCGCTGTCAGCGATATGATTTTAATAGAATCTCCATCAATATAATTTCAAGTCGTTTAAAATATATTCTTGAATCAGAGCAAATTGAATCTGATTCTGAATCAATTTACATGATAGCTAATAAAGCAGATGGCAGTATGCGTGATGCGCTATCAATTCTGGACCAAATAATTGCGTATTGTGGCGATAAAATTGAAAATACGAAAGTGTCTAATGTTTTAGGGATAATTGATGTGGAATTATACTTTAAGTTTTTTAACGCCATACATGAAAAACATTATGATGATCTTATTAAAGTATTATCAAGTTTTTTTATCTCAGGAGTTCCTGCAAGCGAGTTAATAAATGGTTTACAAAACCATCTCAGGAATTTAATTTATGCTGGAGTTGATGAAAATCTACTTCACCAGATTAATGATGAACAAAAACTAAGATTTAAATCTGAAAAAAGTAAATGGGATAAAAGAGATCTTTTTCGCATGAACCAAGTTTTCATTGATGTCTCATCTGTAATTCGAAGTTCCGACGACCCATATTTATTACTTGAGATGACATGTTTAAAATTACTTGAAATGGATAAAACTGTTTTCATAGAAGAATTATTATCAGAAAGTAAAGGATTCAAACCAAACGCTTTAGTTACTGAGGACAGAAAAAAACAATCAGAATTAAAAAATAATATTGAGGTTGTAAATAAATTTGAAGGTACAAAAGAAAATAAAAAAGTTGAGAATTTGGATGATGAAGATGATCGAATTTCAAATAATAGCAATGAAGGTCAAAATGGGAATTCAACAAAGAACATCAAGAATAATATAGATTATATAAAAAATATTTGGCCAGAAATACTTTCAAATGTACATGAATTAAAGCCAACAGTTGGCGGGGTTTTAGAAAATTTCTTTCCAGATTCCATACAAGAAAATAAAATTATTTTAAAATCAGATAATCCAAAAGTTTTCAATCGTGAGCTTATGTATAAAGGGATGCCGATTATCGAAGGCGAATTATCAAAAAAGTTTGGGGTCAATTTAAAAATTGAAATTGAAGTTGAAAATAAAGTTACAAATCATAAAAGTGAGAATGCTATTAATCCAAAGATAGAAGAAAATAATGAAAAAGTTTTCAATAAGGTTGTAGATCTATTTGATGGTGAGATAGTACAATAGGAGAAAAAATGTTTAAAGGGAATATGTCCAAGTTGCTTAAGCAAGCTCAAGAAATGCAGGAAAAACTAGAAAAAGCACAAAGTCAATTATCTGAACTTGTTATTGAAGGCGAAGCTGGTGGAGGTATGGTATCAGTTAAGGTCAATGGTAAGCAAGAAGTGTTGGAATTGTCCATAGAGCCTGAAGCTCTATCTGAGGATAAGGAAATGTTGGAAGATTTGATAATATCAGCATTGAATAAAGCTCTTTCAAAATCCCAATTGGATTCTCAAGAAAAGATGAACTCAATCACTGGTGGCATGATGGGCGACATAAAACTTCCTGGAATGTAAATGCAGACATTCCCTCAAAGTGTAGATAGATTGATAAATGAATTTTCAAGACTGCCTGGTATCGGGAAAAAAACTGCCCAGAGACTTACATTTCATTTATTAAACAATAATCAGGCACTATCTCTTCATTTATCCAATGCGCTGAAGAATATGGTTGACCGTATTAAACACTGTTCAATTTGTCATGGTGTGAGCGAAGAAGATATATGTAAGATATGCATGGATGAAAGAAGAGATGAAGATTTAATATGTGTTGTGGAAAATGCTTTTGATATTTTTGTTTTTGAAAGCATAAATAGCTTTAGTGGAAGATACCATGTTCTAGGTGGCGTATTGTCCCCAATAGATGGAACTGGACCTGATGATCTAAATATTGGAACGCTTTCAAAAAGACTGCATAATGGAATGGAAGTAATAATTGCAACTAATCCAAGTGTAGAAGGTGAAACCACAGCGCTTTATTTATCAAAAATTCTATCTGAAAGAGATATTAAGGTTTCTAAACTTGCCCTTGGCATACCTGTAGGTGGAGACCTTGAATATGTAGATGTAGCAACATTAACCAGGGCAATGGAGGGTAGGATATCCGTATAAATATTCCAAATATTCTTACCATAGTGAGGATATTATTAACACCAGTGTTCATTCTTTCTCTTTTTTGGGAAAATCAGTTAGGCCATCCCATTGCTCTATTTATTTTCATTCTAGCTTGCGCTACAGATACTTATGATGGCTATTATGCAAGGAAATATAATGAGATTACTCCAGAAGGAAAATTTTTAGATCCATTAGCTGATAAAATCCTCGTTTCATCCGCATTTATTTCGTTTGCATATCTAGGAATTATTGAATTTTGGATGGTAGGACTAATTATATTTCGAGACCTTTTCATCACTGGATTAAGAATGGTCATAGAGCAGAAAGGATTGTCAATGGTAACATCGATGATAGCCAAAACAAAAACTACTATTCAATATCTGGTAATTATGTTCACATTAACCATATTAGGGCTTAAAAGTCTTCCTTTTTTTTGGGTTTCTGATGTTATGATATTCATGGGTGAATATGATATTTTATATTACTTAACATTGTTCATTACCATATTTACTGTCTATACTGGTTTTACCTATTTATTCGAAAATAAAACTACAATAGTAGAATACATGAATGAGGGGTAACCTGCATTTTAAAATCGCTGAAATTCTTGGTACAGTTTTCTATACTGGTAGGCTACCTTTCGCCCCTGGGACCTGGGGTAGTGTTTTTGCATTACTAACATGGTATTATATTAAGCCAAAAATAATCGATCCACTATTTTTATTAATAACTGGCGGTTTATTCTTCTTGGGGATTGCAGTTACTGAAACCTACTTAAAGTATTCAGATGAAAAAGACCCAAAAGAAATTGTAATTGATGAATGGGTTGGGATGTGGATCGCATTATATCTTGTTCCTCACAGTCTTTTGTGGGGACTAACCTCATTTCTTTTTTTTCGTATTTTCGATATTTTTAAACCAGGTCCCATCCAATCAATGGATGAAATGGAAGGGCCTTTAGGAGTTATGCTTGATGATGCGGTTGCTGGAATTATTACATGTTTACTAATACAAAGTTTGGTTTTATTTAATAGATGAAGGTTTTTTTAATTTCCATTGGTAACGAGCTTTTAACCGGTAAAACCATAAATACTAATGCTTCATGGTTAGGGAAAAAGCTTACGATGTTAGGATGTAGAGTGGAAAATCAAATTACGATTCCAGATAGTGACACAGCCATATCAAATTCAATAGACTATTTTATGAATACAGATTGTTCATGTGTAATCATAACCGGAGGTCTTGGTCCTACTGTAGATGACATAACTCGTAAGGCGTTATTTGATTATTTTGGTACGTCTTATTACTTTGATGAAGAATATTGGAACATTTTGGAGGATAGATTCAAAAAAAGGGATTTGAAAATACCAGTTTCGAATAGGAATCAAGCGTTAGTTCCAGATAATGGCTATGTTATTCATAATCCTGTAGGTACAGCTAGGGGATTAAAGTTTAAAAAAAATGATAAAATTATATTTTCTTTACCTGGGGTTCCTATTGAAATGAAAAGTATGTTTGAATCTGAGATCAAACCTTGGGTCTCAAATCAAGTTGAACCGTTTTTTACTAGCACGATAAGAACTACTGGTATACAAGAATCTGTAATCATAGAAAAAATTGATATGGTTTTGAAAAAAGAAAATGATTACACTATAGGATATTATCCATCAATTGATGGTGTGGATATTAAAATAACCGGGAAGATTGAAAATAACATAGAGAAACTATGCAATAATATTACTTCCAAGTTAGGTGATAATGTCTACTGTACGGATGAAAGATCTATTGAAGAGGTGGTGGTTGATAAAGCCATAAAAAATAAAATTACAATCTCATTAGCAGAATCATGCACTGGTGGATTAATTGGTCATAGGATTACAGAGGTTTCAGGCAGTTCAAAAATTTTTAAAGGTGGAATGATTGTGTATTCTAATAATGCGAAAATAAATAACTTAGGGATAAGCCGTGAATGTATAAAAGAAAATGGGGCGGTTAGTGAAGAAACGGCATTAGAGATGTCAAGGAATATTAGGTCAATTTTTTCTACAGACATTGGGATTTCTGTTACAGGTATTGCCGGTCCAACTGGTAATACTGCAAAAAAACCTGTGGGCCTAATTTTTGTTGGCTTATCAACAAAAGATTTTAATCGAACCCGTAAATTCCAATTCCACTCTAATAGAAGTAACAATAAAAGAAAAACTTCTCAAGTAGTGCTTGAATGGCTTAGGATGGAGCTCAATGATGTCAAATAATTTAATACGTACCTTTTTAGCGATTTCTTTACCAAAGGAAGTAGCTACAAAAAAGAATATGTTTTATTCAACTCTTGAAAATTCTCCATCTAATGTTCATTGGGTAAAAAATGAGCACCTGCATTTGACCTTAAAGTTTCTCGGACATACTCCTGAATCAGCTATTCCAGACATCAAAAAAGAAATTGCTTCAGTTACTTCCATTTTGAAACCATTTAATATTATGATTAATAATACTGGATGCTTTCCAATCCCTCAAAGACCTAGAGTATTATGGATGGGAGTAGATGGAAAAATCAAGCCATTAGTTGAATTGCACGATATGATTCAAAATAAATTGATTCAACTTGGATTTCCTAGGTCAGAAAAGGAATATTTCCCTCACATAACTGTTGCAAGAATTAATTACCCACAAAAACATACACCAGATGTTTCATTATTCTTGAATTCATCATACGATCCCATTGATTTACCCGTAGATCGTGTGCAATTTTTTAGTAGTAAATTAATTCCATCAGGAATCGTTTATTCATTATTGGAATCATTCCCGCTAGGAGAAAAATTTTAAGGAGTCTATATGTCAACTGAAACGAAAAAAGCTAAAGCTCTAGAGCTTGCCATTACCCAAATAGATCGTCAATTTGGTAAAGGTTCCATAATGCGTCTTGGAGAAGAGCATACTCCAACGATGGAAAATTGTATTTCTACTGGTTGTTTATCACTTGATGTTGCTCTTGGTGTTGGTGGCGTTCCAAAAGGAAGAATTATTGAGATATATGGACCGGAGTCTTCAGGGAAAACCACCTTAGCTCTGCATATCGTAGCTGAAGCTCAAAAAGCTGGAGGGGTCGCAGCTTATATTGATGCTGAACACGCAGTTGACCCTGATTATTCAAAAAATTTAGGAGTTAATACACAAGACCTACTTATTTCACAACCCGATACTGGTGAACAGGCATTAGAAATTTGTGAGACTCTTGTCAGAAGCGGGGCTTTAGATGTTATCGTCATTGATTCTGTCGCAGCATTAGTACCAAGGGCAGAATTAGAGGGTGACATGGGTGATTCTCATGTTGGGCTACAGGCTAGACTCATGTCACAGGCATTAAGAAAATTAACAGGAACTGTAAGTAGATCAAATACTACCGTTATTTTCATTAACCAAATTAGAGAAAAAATTGGGGTTATGTTTGGTAATCCTGAAACTACTCCAGGTGGAAGAGCGTTAAAATTTTATTCTTCAATAAGGATGGAGATAAGGAGAATAACTAGTTTAAAAGATGGTGGAGAAATGGTTGGAAGTAGAGTAAGAGTGAAAGTGGTTAAAAATAAAGTTGCACCACCATTTAAACAAACAGAGTTTGATATAATGTATGGTAAAGGAATATCATATGAGGGAGACATACTTGACCTCGCAGTATCAGGAGATATTGTTGAAAAAACTGGCGCCTGGTTTTCATTCGACGATGTAAAAATCGGACAAGGTAGAGAAAATTCTAAAAACTTTTTAAAAGAGAATAATGATATTTTATTAACTATCGTAAACAAAGTACGAGCTTTCATGGGATTAAATGAGGAGAACGTAAATCCGTAATTATAGAATTCAGTCTTGTAGCATTTTTGATAAAAAGAAAAATAAATATAAAATTATTACTGACTGTGGTATGGTCTTCACATTATCTAGCGAAATTATCCTAGAGAATAATATAGGCTCTGGTAAAACTATATCAAGAACTAGGTTGAATTCTCTTTTAAAAAAACAAAAGGAAATTGAGATAAAAAGTAAAATTTTTCATTTGCTTGCCTACAGGGAAAGAAGTAGGAAAGAGCTTGAAGTCTTTCTTGTCTCAAAAGGGTATGATATTGAAAATATTAATAAATGTTTAGATGCTCTAGAAACAAAAGGATATATTGATGATGAAAGGTTTTCTAGAACCTTTGCAACTAATTTAATAAAACAAAAATTTCTAGGAAAATCTGCAGTTTTCAGCAAGTTTAGAAAACATTGCATATCTTCTGATATAATGGATTCAGTGATCAATAATCTTTATTTAAAATACCCAGCTGATACTTTAATTAAACAATTGATAGAGAAAAAATGTAGAAAAATTGAAAAACCCATACAAAGAAAAGATAAAATAAAATTAGGTAATTTCTTAAAGCGTAAGGGACATTCTTGGGAAGATATATACCCAATTATTGATAATCTAAGCTGATATTCCAAAATTTTTGCTTGCTAATCGATTGGATTAAAAGCTGATAAGATTTTATTTATAAAGTTTAATTCTCTAAAAATGAACAATTACTTCATAAGAATAATATATAATTTATAAAATTATGTAAATCCTTATATTTATGAATATAATTATAGTTTAATAAAGCATAAATTTAATTTAAATAAAAAAAAATTGGGGCAGCGCTCATCAAGACCTCGGACATAATGAACGACTACCCCTTCCACATACCAAAGGTACCAAACCAGCACCTTCAACGGTTAAAGTATTGGTTTATTTAATATAAGTCAAGAAAAAATTTAAATGAGAG
>MDSZ01161588.1_pt1 | contig 19041 bp, 19 predicted proteins | sample 811201 | NCBI WGS metagenome assembly MDSZ01 (sample SAMN05326647, study PRJNA326480) | marine metagenome | isolation source: seawater | place: Indian Ocean: North | collected 2010
ATAATCATATATGATGATAAAGTAAACATTATTGAGCCAATAATAGAAAGAGAAATTCTTACCTTAAAAACTAAAAGCATTATATAAAAGGAAATAAAAGAAATAAAAATATAGTTAATCGGGTGAGGAATCCCTAAGCTAACAATTTTATGAATTCCTAATATTAAATTATTATCCCATTTAACATCTATTAAATAAGCTGGCATGCCAGAAAACATAGAATTTGTCCATAGAGGTTCTTCTCCTGTTTTATCTCTAAAATCTTTAATTTCCTTTGAAGAACCTTTCCATTGCTCAATATCGTGTTGATTAACTATTTTATCTTCAAAAAATATAGGGTTAAATATATAAATCGTTATTGACAGAAATAAAATAATGGACAGAAAATGATATAAAATTTCTTTTTTTTTTATCATAATTACTTTCTTGTGAATATCTTAAATAATTAATAATAATAAAAATTCTATTTAATTTAAATCTAATAGAAAAGCATCAATTATTATGATTATTAGTATTTTTACATATGTTTGAAAATTTAAGTAATAAATTAAATAGAGCCTTTAAAGTACTAAAAGGACAAGGTAAAATTACTGAGGTTAATGTTGCATCAACTGTAAAAGAAATTAGACGAGCATTAATCGATGCTGATGTTAGTTATAAAGTAGCAAAAGAGATTACTTCAAATATAAAAGAAAAAGCTTTAGGTCAAGACGTTCTTATTTCAGTATCACCTGGTCAATTAATGACTAAGATTGTTGCAGATGAGTTATCAGTTTTAATGGGAAAAAAATCAGAAGAGATTAATCTTTCAGGAAATCCAAACGTTATTTTGATTTCTGGTCTTCAAGGATCAGGTAAAACAACTTTTTCAGGAAAACTTGCTTATTATCTAAAAAAACAAAATAAAAAATCTTTACTTGTTGCTTGTGACGTCTATAGGCCAGCAGCTATTGAACAATTGCATGTTTTAGGAAAACAAATTGATGTTGAAGTTTTTTCTGATAAAAAATCTAAATCACCTTTAAATATTGCAAAAAAGGCAATTCAACATGCAAAGAAGTCAGGAATTAAATCTGTAATTATTGATACTGCAGGACGATTGGCTATTGATGAAAAAATGATGAAAGAAATTGAAGGTTTGAAGAAAAATCTTAATCCTTCTGAAACTTTATTTGTTGTTGATTCAATGATTGGACAGGATGCTGTAATTACTGCTAAAATTTTTAACGAAAGAATTGATTATGATGGTGTCATACTTACAAAGTTAGATGGAGATTCAAGAGGTGGAGCCGCTTTGTCAATTAGAAGAGTTGTTGATAAGCCTATTAAATTTATTAGTACAGGTGAAAAATTAGATGCTTTAAATGTTTTCCATCCAGATAGAATGGCAAAAAGAATCCTTGGAATGGGAGATGTTTTGAGTCTAGTTGAAAGAGCACAGCAAAATTTTGATGAAGAAGAAGCTAGAAGGATGCAAAAGAAAATGCTTCAAAATACTTTTGGTCTTGATGATTTTTTATCTCAACTTCAAAAAATTAAAAAGATGGGAAATATCAAAGATTTGGTTGGTATGATTCCTGGGATGAGTAATAAAATTAAAGATGTAGAAATGGACAATGAGTCATTTAAACCAATTGAAGCCATAATCAACTCAATGACTCCAGGAGAAAGATCAAATCCTGAAATATTAAATGGTATTAGAAAAAAAAGAATTGCTTTAGGTAGCGGTAGTACAGTTCAAGAAGTTAATCAATTGCTAAAACAATTTAATCAAATGAAAAAAATGATGAAAATAATGAAAAAAAGTGGACCATCTGGTATGATGTCAGCTTTAGGTATAAATAAATAAAGCTATAAATACATCACTTTTTTTATTGCTTTTAGAGTTTTTTCAACATTTGGAACTATTCCTTCAATTAAAGTAGGTGCATAATGAAAAGGAACATCTTCAGAAGTTATTCTGTGAATTGGAGCATCTAAATAATCAAAAGCAAATCTTTGAATGTGATGACTTAATTCTGATGATATTGAAGCTAATGGCCATGCTTCTTCAATAATTACTACTCTATTAGTTTTTTTAACTGAGTTAATTATAGTGGAATAATCAATTGGTCTAACAGATCTTAAATCAATTAATTCTACACTAATATTCATTTTTTTTGCTTCATTTAAAGCATTTTCAGCAACTTTCATCATTTTACCAAATGAAATTAATGTTAAATCATTTCCCTCTTTAACTACATTACATTTTCCTATAGGAAGAAGGTATTCTTCTTCAGGAACATTTCCTTTATCTGAATACATTAATTCTGATTCCATAAATATTACAGGATCATTATCTCTTATTGAAGATTTTAACAAACCTTTTGCATCATACGGATTTGAAGGTACAACAACTTTTAATCCAGGAGTATTTGCAAACCAGTTTTCAAAATTTTGAGAGTGTTGCGATCCTAATTGTCCAGCATTACCAGTGGGTCCTCTGAATACTATAGGTACATTAATTTGTCCACCAGACATTTGCATCATTTTTGCTGCACCATTAATTATTTGATCTATTGCTACTAACGAAAAGTTAAATGTCATAAACTCTATAATTGGTCTGAGTCCATTCATGGCAGACCCAACACCAATTCCAGTAAATCCAGTTTCAGCAATAGGAGTATCAATCACTCTTTTCTTACCAAATTCTTCAAGCATCCCTTGACTTACTTTGTATGCGCCATTGTATTCAGCTACTTCTTCACCCATTAAATATACATTTTCATCTCTTCTCATTTCCTCACTCATAGCTTCATTTAATGCTTGTCTAAACTGAATTTCTCTCATATTTTTAGTGGAATCATTAGAACAAAATTAAAATATTATCATCAATTAATACGTAGTTATATAATAAAAAAGCATTCCATTTGGAATGCTTTTTTATTATATCATAAAAGTTTTTAACCTTATAATGCTTCTTTTACTGCGTCTTCAACATTTCTAAACTCTAAATCATCAACTACTCTTTCTTTCCAATATTTATTGATAGCAATTGCTTCTTTTAAATGTTTAGTCACATTAGCAGAATCTCCATCTCTTGCAGCACATATAGCTAAAGCGTATGCATTTCCTCCATTAGTTTGGTGACCATCTTTTTTCATTTGTTCAGCTTCTAAAATTAAAGCTGTTCTTGCATCATCGATATTTCCCAACATTATATGAGCTATAGCTTTTTTCCATGTAACACCCCAATAATCTCTATTTGACATAGCAAGATTTTTTAAAGCTAAATCATAATTACCTTTCGCGATATCTAATGTGCCTAATGAATATTGAACTCTTGTATTCATTCTATCATTATTTAATCTTTTAGCTTTTTCAACGTGCTCATAAGCCAGGTCATGGTTTCCTCTATGGCTGTGAATTGCTGCTAAATTTAAATGAGTTTCAGCAGATTCTTTTTTATTTAATGCAATTTCTAATTGTGTTTCAGCTGCATCAAGTAATTTGTTTTGAGCTTCAGAATTTAATTCCTCTTCTCTTGCTAAATTAATATGAATAGATCCAAAATCATTGTGAGCTCTCCATGAACCTGTCTTTTTTACTGCAGCTTCATATATTGCAGCTTTTTCAGTTAATGAAGGTGTTAATGTAGCTGAAAATAATAATTCATCTTCAGATAACGCATCTTGAGATGATTCTCCAGAAACTATTTTTTTAGAAATTGAGGCTATTTCATTAGTAGGTTTTTTTACTACAATAGTCATAACTTCCGTTTTTGATATTCTAAGTTCTGGATATACAGACTTCATTAACTTTTTATAGCTAGAAAGTTTAGATAACGATTTTTCTTTATCAACAAAACTTCCTCCACCATTAATTATTCTAGAAACCTCACTTTTTTCATTTTGATTTAAAGCATCAGTTTTATTTAGTGCATCTCTCAGAGCTGACCAATCTTCAACTACTGGACTTAAATTAAATTTGATTTTGTTAGCTTCGTTTTTATAATCATATTTATCCATTTGTTGTCTATAATACTTCTCTATTACCTCTGCTCTTCTATTTGAAAGATCATCATTAACTTTTGTAGATCCTTCTGGTGAATGAGATCCTAAAATTTGAACACTTTTAGTAGGATTTCTTTCTGCTACAAATGCAGAGAATCTTTCACCTCTATCACTTAATTTTTCAGATCTTTTAAGTGTAGATCTACCTTGATCGAAAAAGAAATCTACATTAAAAGGTGTTAGTTCTTCACCTTCATTATACCCATGATCAGATTTAGGAATTGAAAGGTTTCTACTACCTAGGATAGCTGTTAAAATAACCCCATCAGCAACATCTACAGATTTAGTTGATGCTGTTTGACCTGAACTAATAAGTTTTGCAACTCCTACAGCTTTAAATTTTCCAGGATTTAAATCTTCAGTATAGTCTAAACAAAATGTCTTTAAATCAGCAGGAACAAGTTTCATGCTTACAGTTTTGGTAGTAGTATTTCTTCCACTAACTCTATAATTTGCAGTTGAATCCGCAATATTAGTAGTTGTAGTATTTGAACTAGTCCTTGTAGCATATATTTCATCTAAAAATTCAATAGAACCAACTTCCATATCATTATAGGTAAAGTTAACTGTGTAACTGGTACCTTTTTTTATCATTCCAGTGGGTAAGGATACTTTAGCTTCAACACATACTTTACCACCATTATAAACAAGAGGACTTGGTGTAGCAGTAATTTTCTGTTTTTCTTCAGCTAGTTTTATCATTTTTTTCAATGGATTACAACCAAAGAAAATTATAGCACTTAGTAAAATAATAATAGCATTTGATGATTTCATATCTTAAAATTTATTTTTGTACAAAAATAAGGTTTTTTTTTAATTGAATTCATTTTTTTTAAAAATTATAAATCATTGAATTTTTTAATATTTTGAATATAATATTTTACAGTTATTAAATTTTTGTAAATCATTGAATTTTCACCTTTAATTTTATTTCTTTTAGAGAAATTTAATTTAAAGTCAAGAATAAAATCTCTATAGGATTTCAAAATTGATATTCCGTGTTTTCTAGACTCTTTTTTTATAAAAAATCTTAAAAAAGCAAAAAAATCTAAAATTATCCTAGTTGGTAATTTCCATATTAAATTAACGAAATGATCATTTTTTAAAATCATTGTTAAATTATTTCTAAAATTTAAATATGTTTTGGTTGGATTTGATTTATTAAGAGTTTGATTTCCTAAATGATAAATTTTACTTTTAGGTTCACAGTAAATTTTTAAATTAAGGTTGTTAATTCTCCAGCATAAATCAATTTCTTCCATATGAGCAAAAAAGTAATTATCAAATCCTCCAACTTTATGAAAAATATCACTTCTAATCATCAAACAACAACCTGATGCCCAAAAAACTTGAATTTTGTTATCATATTGACCACTATCCTTTTCAATAGTATCAAAAATTCTTCCTCGACAAAATGGATATCCTAATTTATCAATAAACCCTCCAGATGCACCTGCATACTCAAAATAATCTTTTTTGTTATATGAAAGTATTTTTGGTTGACATGCAACAATATTATTATCACTTTCCATAAGATTAAAAAGAGGGTTTAGCCAATTTTTAGTTACCTCAACATCCGAATTTAACAAAATATAATAATCAGATTTAATTAACTCAAGTCCTTTATTATATCCTTCAGCATAACCTAAATTAATTTTATTTTTGATAATTCTAATAGATGGAAATTTTTTTTTTACATATTTAATGGACTCATCTGTTGAAAAATTATCAATTAAATATATTGAAGAGATTTTTTTATCTGAAAAATTAACAACTGAAGCTAGAAACTTTTTAAGAAGCTTTATTCCATTATAGTTTAATATAACAATTGCTATTCTCTTATTTTTTTGAATCATTTAAATATATTTCCTATGTCAAAACCAGGAATATCAGGGATGATATCTTTTGTTTTACTTTTAATATGTTCTTTAGATTTAAAATCTACATCTTTTAAAGCTTTATTTACTGCAGCAACTATTAAGTCTTGAGTTATTTTCTTGTCTTTTTTATTTATTATACTATCATTTATCTCAATAGAAATAACCTCTTTCTTACCATTAACTGTTGCCTTAACTAACCCTGCTCCAGACTCAGATGTTTCACTTATATTTTTTAAATCTTCCTGAGCTTTTTTAACTAATTCTTGAGCCTTTTTAATTTGACTCATCATTTTCATCATATCAAACATTTTTCTAAAATTTATTTAATTAGCACAAATTTACCTGTTTGTGTAATTAATTTTCCATTTTTATTAAATTCAATTTTATAGAAATAAGTATCCTGTAATATTTTATTCTTATAATTACCATCCCAGCCTACTTCTATATCATTGCTTTCAAATACCAATTCTCCAAATCTATTGAAAATATAGATTTTATAATCCTTAACTTCTTTTTTTATAGGTAAAAAATAATCATTTAATCCATCAGAATTTGGAGTAAATGCATTCGGTATTGGTAATGGATTATAATTTTTATCTGCATCAATACATATAGTGTTTGAGATAGAAGCTTTCCCTTCAATAAATCCTTTTATGAAATAACAATAATTCTCACCTAAAATTATTTCTTGATTATCTAGCATATTGGAACTTTTATCAACTATAGAATTTATTATTTTATCATTTTTGTATATTAATAAAGAATCAAAGTCTGTATCATAATTCCATTCCAACAAGTGACCATCAGTTTTAGAAACATTATTTAGATATATTAAACAAATTTTATCTCTTTCAGATGAAGAATCACAATAATCTATTTTCTCAAGTTCTAAGCATTTGAAAAAAAAGTCATTGGATAAATTAATGATTTTATCATCTGAGTTAATTGATGGTGAAGTCAAATATGTTGTATCTATTTTACCATCAAGAATAATATTATAATTACTACTTTTATTAGGGTTATAGAATAAATCTATTTTAAGTAAATCATTTGAAAGTTTAATTGAGTCAATTTTCAATTCAACTCCTTCATCAATTGCTATTATATCAATAGGATATTGATAACAACCATCAAAGTTTTTTCCACCATCAGATGTATTGAAACCACCAATTATATAACCTTCAAGTTTATTTTCTGGTAATAAAAAATTAGAATAGTTAACCGTGTTTTTTCCTTTTATTAATTCTTGAATTTCTATAAATGATGGGTTAGACTGGGTTTTATTTTTAAAATATAAGGTAAATAAATCATAATATTCATCATTAATATTTATTTGTAATTCATTTGATTTACAATTAAAAATTTCAACTTCTATTTTTTTTGGCTCATAAATATTAATATCAACAAAATCTATTTTTTCCACACCATCTTGGTTTATTGCTTGTGCAATTGTATAATTTCCAGGTGATTTATATTTATGAGTTTTACCGGAAGAAGGACTGAAAATCCCCGTAGTTTTAGAATAGTTAAAATCATATTGGATAACTGAGACATTAGGCCCGACATTTTCTTTAATAATTACAACTTCAAAAGGATGACATCCAACATCACTATTAACCCAAAATCTCTTTAATTCACTCAATTGAGAGTAAATAGAATTTGAAAAAAGAAAAAAAATTGATATTAAAAAATATTTAGGATTAAACATAAAAATAATCTATTTAAAGATTAATAATGTTTAATATTTTATTCACTTGAACAAGCTTTTGATTTCCTGAATTCATATTTTTAACAATAGCACTATCTTTTTTTTGTTCATCTTCGCCGATAATAATAACGTATGGAATATTATTATTGTTTGCATATTGTAATTGTTTTTTTAGTTTTCCTGTGGAAAGGTATATTTCAGTAGGAATATTATTTTCCCTTAGCATTTTAGTTACATTTAAAGAATTATTTAATAAATCTTCTCCTAAGTTAGTTACCATTACTTGTATTGATTTTTCAAATTCTTTTGGAAACAATTTGTTTTCTTCTAAAGTATTAAATATTCTTTCTAATCCAAAAGAAACTCCAATTCCAGAACAATCTTTTAGACCAAAAATTTCGGTCAGGTTATCGTATCTTCCTCCTCCTGCTAAACTTCCCTGATTAATATCATCAGATATAACTTCAAAAATAGAGGAGGTATAATAAGATAATCCTCTTGCTAATGAAAAATCAATCGTAATATTATTTTTATATTTTGTAATGTTTTCTAATTCTTTAATTCCTTCTATTCCTATTTTAGAACTCAAAATAAATGATTTAATAAAATTTAGCTTTTCCTTATTATTACCTTTGAATTCAAAAATTTTTATGATTTGATTGATGTTTTTGTCATCAAAATCTTGTTTTAAAAGTTCTTGTTTTAATCCTGATATTCCAATTTTATCAATTTTATCAATTGAAATACATAAATCAATAAATCTTTCTTTGATATTTAATTGTTCTGCAATTCCTGCCAAAACTTTTCTATTATTCAATTTAATTTTGAATTTTTCATATTTTAATTTTTGAAAAACTTCAGAAATTATATCTATTATTTCTATTTCACATAAAATAGAATTAGTTCCAACATAGTCAATATCACATTGATAGAATTCTCTATACCTACCTTTTTGAGGTCTATCTGCTCTCCAAACTTTTTGAATTTGATACCTTTTAAATGGAAAAGATATTTTATCTCTATTCATGCTAACATATCTTGCTAAAGGTACAGTTAAATCATAAATAAGACCTTTTTGTGAAATTTTTCTTTTAAGAGTTTTATAATTTGTTTTAGGATCAATTGTTGCATTTTTTAAAAAATCTCCTGAATCAAGAATATTATATAATAGTTTATCACCTTCTTCGCCATAATTTCCTTTAAGAATATCAATATTTTCAAGACTAGGAGTTTCTATATTTTGAAATCCATAATTCATAAATATTTTTTTTAATATCGAAAAAATATATTCTCTTTTTATCATTTCATTAGGACCAAAGTCTCTTGTGCCTCTAGGAATAGAAGGTTTTATTTTTTTCATAATTTTAAATTTATTGTAAAGCTAGCAAATGATTTATATTATTTTTTATTTAATTTGCACTCGAATAAATTTTTTTTTATTATGACAATAACAAGACTAGAAAGAAAAGGGTTAAGAAATGTATCTAGAGCCAAAAGAAAAAAGCAGATAATAAAAAGCTTATCTAGGATCCCAGTAATAAAAAACGTTGATGTTGAAGCTGTTAAGAAAGAATTTGATTCTAAGCTGAAAACTAAATCAAGCAATAAAGAAAAAAAGGAATCACCAAAAAAAACAGAAAAAAAACCTACTGCTAAAAAGTAAATTATAATTTAATTACCTCCATTGAAGTTACTTTTTTAGTTTTTATTTCAAATCTAACTAATGTTCTTTCTTTATTGAAACCAATTTTTCCAGCAGCACCTGGATTGATATAAAGTAAATTTAAATTTTTATCTTTAGATATATTTAGAATGTGGCTATGACCACAAATAAAAATGTCTGGTCTAATTTCTTTTATTTTATTAATTACTTCTTTATTGTAATTAGGAGGTTTTCCACCAATATGAGTCATATATATTTTAAAATTATGAATTGAAAATATCAATTCTTGTTTACAGAGATTTCTTATTTCGAAATTATCTATATTACCATATACTGCTCTAGTTTTTTTAAATCCCATTAAATCATCAAGAACTTTGATGTCTCCTATATCTCCTGCATGCCAAATTTCATCAACATCATTAAAATAACTATATACTTTTTTATCAAAAAAACCATGAGTATCTGATAATAATCCTATTTTCATGCTTATGAATTATTTTTTAAAATGGTAATATCCTCTAATAACCTTTTAATTTCTAATTTTAAAGTACCATTATAAACCCCTCTTATATGACTGTTTTTATCAATTAAAAAAACCATTTCAGTATGCAAAAACTCATTACTACTTTTATTTAAGCCTAATTCTTCTTCGGCAAAATATGATTTTCTTGCCAAATTATAAATTTTACTTTTGTCCCCTGTTAGTAAATGCCAAATTTTTGAATTTATATCATATAATTTTTCATAGCTTTTAAGTTTTCTTACTGAATCTATCCAAGGAGTAACACTATGCGATAAAATTATTACTTCTTCTGTATGATTAAATTTTTCTTGTAATATTTTTAAGTTAGATGTCATATTTGGACATATACTTGGGCACGTTGTAAAGAAAAAATTTGATACTACAATTTTATTTTCTATGTATGAATTATCAATTATCTTATTATTTTGATTTACAAAAGAAAAATCTTCAATTTTATGTAATGAATCATTTTTTGAGTAGTTATTTATCCAATTTGGGGTGAAGTCAGGTGAAATGAAATATGGTAATTTTGTTACTGATAAATTATTACAGCAGGTTAGAAAAATAATAATACATAAATATTTAATATACATTATTTACAGATTTACAATTTTTAATTCCTGTTAACCCATATCTTCTTCCTTGTATTACATCATAATTAGCTTTCAAATTACCTTTATCATTCCATATTTTCTGATTTCCTTCTTCAAATCCATTTTTATAATTAAATTTTTTATAAATTTTTCCGTTTTTGTGCCATTGAGTCATTTCACCATTGTGTTCTCCATTTTTAAAATAAGCTATCATTTTTTTATTTCCATTATCCCAAAAAAGTTCATGAACACCAATTTTTTTTCCTTTCTTATAAAATCTTATTTCTGAAATTTTATTATTATTATACCAAATTTTTTCAATTCCTTCTTTTCTACCATTATAATATCCTATTCTAGATAATTTTATATTATTTGAACTTATTTCCTCTAAATATCCAGAAAACTTTTTGTTTTTATAAAGTAAGAATTTGCCATCAATAGAAAGATGAATATTATTAGAAAAAATAACATTATTTGGAATTTCTATTATTGAAGATTTTTCACATGAAAAAATAAAAAATATTGTTATCTGTATTAGAAAAAACTTAGGCAAGGTTTACTGACTTATTGTTCCTACAACTCCAAAAAATCCATCACCATTAATATATGGATTATCTTTTGTTATATGGTAATGATAAATACCACCTGGAAACTCATCTGTTTTATGAAAATGTCCGTGATAATCATCCAAATCACTATTTGTTATATCTTTTCCATTTTCTTGAGGCCCATATACTGGAAAACCATCATTTAAAAAACCTAAAAAAGCATCTTTTCCTAAATTTGAAGTTAACCATAGAGGCTCAATATGATAATGATATGCACCCTGAGGTTGAGGGTGACCATTATATTGATCAAAACTATTAATTTCATTTGTTAATGGTTGATTATTTGGGCCTGCATATTGATTATAAAAAACAACTCCATTGACAGCAATTCCAATTGCACCTAGGGGAGTAGCAGTTTTTGTTTTTGATTCTTTAGGATCGGCAGGAACTTTCATTACAATATTTTGTTTTAATATCTTATTTGGATTTAAATTAAAATTTTGATTATTTCCATTATATTCTTCATAAAGAACGTTATTTTCATCATAATATGGACTTTTATGATTAGGTAAATTATCAGTTTCAAAAACTATGTAATCACCTTCTACATAAATTAAAACATTTTCTGAAAATTTTCTATATGCATCGGACATTTTACCAAGTTCCCAATCTCCACTTCCTTGTGATATGGACTCATCTTTTTTATCACATGATAAAATTGATATTATCAACAAAAACAATATAACTTTTTTCATTTTTTATTTTATTTATAAAAACACTATTTATTTAGTTTTCAGATATTTGTTCTTTTTTTGAAACATTTAAAATTCTAAATTTTATAGAAAATTGCCAAGAATTATTTTTCCATGTTTCATTTTCAATTTTTGATATATTATTTGTTCCTGAAAGATTTCTAAGAGAAAATTTAAAATTATAGGGTAAATCAATTTCGAATCCTGTAATAAACATAACGTCTTTATCTCCGTATTTGGACATATCAAATTCTGCAACAGATCCTAAGGTATTAAATGCGGCTAAATTAGCTAAGTTTTTAAGGCTTATAGCGCCTAATCCCTTTGATCTGTCATATGAATTTTTTTTATCATAAATATAGCTTAATTGAGGTCCAAGTAATATACTTACTTTACCAATTTTTATATTTAACAATAATGGAATACTGATATAATATAATTTATTATTCCAAAGACTATTGTTTGAATCCATTATTTTTGTTCCATGTAATGAAAATTGAGATTCCGGTTGAATTCCAATATAAATAGATGTTCCATCATTCCTCCAAGCGAAAGCATCTTCCTTAACTTTAAAATTTAAAAGAGTATAAATTCCGAAATTATATCCTTGAAGATTTTTAACCTTAAAAGGAATCCGTTGAATAGTATTTTGAACAATTCCTTTTGGTTGACTACTGTAAAGACCAGCTCCATCAGTTCTTAGTGATTGTTTTGAATTATTAAATCCAAAATTTAATCCAAATTCAAATGATTGTGATAATGAAGAATTATAACTTAATAAAACAAAAAATAAAATTCTATTAATAACTTTCAGCATATATAAATTTAAATTACATATTTTATACAAATATTTAAAAAAATGTTTTGTATAAATTTAAATTATAATGTTAAATATTGAAAAGCCTACTTTAATTATAAATAAAGACATTGTTTTAAGTAACATTAAAAGGTCAAAGGAATTATCTAAAAAACTTTCAATTTCATTTAGACCTCATTTTAAAACTCATCAGTCTTTGGAGGTTGGAACATGGTTTAAAAAACTGGGGATTAAAAAAATAACAGTTTCATCTGTGGAAATGGCAAAATATTTTTCAAATCAATGGGATGATATTACAATAGCTTTTCCTTTTAATATTCTTGAGATTAAAAAGGTTAATATTCTTCTAAAAAAAATCAAAATAAATTTATTAGTTGATTCCATTGAAACAATAGAATTTTTGGATAATAATTTAAATGATAAAATACGAGTTTATGTTAAAATTGATTTGGGTTATAAAAGAGCAGGAATATCTTTTAATGATCTTAAAAAGATAAAGCTCACAATAAAAAAAATAAAAAATTCAAAAATGCTTATTTTTGGTGGTTTTCTATCTCATTTTGGTAATACATATAATTCAAAAAATAAGACAGATATTTCAAAAACCTATATTAATTCTATAAATAATATAGAAACCTTAAAATTTAATTTAGATCAAAGAATAAATTTTACCATCGGAGACACACCATCTTTGTCTATTCTCGAAAGAGTACCTGATTTCGTTAATGAAATTAGACCTGGAAATTTCATATTTTATGATTTATATCAAAATAAGATTGGTTCATGTAGTTTAAGTAAAATAGCTGTCAGAATGATATGTCCTATAGTTTCAGTTTATCCTAAAGATAAAAAAATATTAATTTATGGAGGTTCTGTTCATTTTTCTAAAGATTTTATTATTGAAAAAGGAAATAAATGCTATGGATATGTTTATTATGGAAATAATTTTTGGAATACATCAAAAAAAATTGGTTATATTCAATCATTATCCCAAGAACATGGTATTATTAAGATAGAGAAACAAGATAATTATAAAGTAGGAGATCTATTATCTATAATCCCAATTCATTCATGTTTGACTGCTGATAAGATGGGAGAATATTTTTGTGATAATAAAAAAATTTCTATGATGAAAACTTAATCTGCTCCATGAGTAAGTCTTTTTAATGGTTTTAAAAGTAAAACAACTAAAAAACCAAATGCAAAACAAAATACAGCTATTCCAGTAAAAATTTGAAATTCTCCAGCTGTTTGAGCCCATTCTCCTAAATAAGCTGCTAATTTATTTCCAAACCCAGTACATGCAAAATATGTTCCCATCATAATAGATGCATATTTTAAAGGGGCAAGTTTAGTAATTAAAGCCATAGCAGTCGGAGATGTACATAATTCTCCAAGAGTATGAAAAAGATATGCTAAAACTAACCAGTACATTGCACTAGATCCATTTTCTTGAAATTCTAGAGATGCTGCGCTCATGAAGAAAAAACCAATAGCCATTATTATAACTCCTATAGCCATCTGGAATAGTAATGCTGATTCTTTTCCTAATGATTTCCACCATGACCAAAACTTTCCTACAGCTACGGCAAATAGAACAATAAATCCAGCATTTAATGATTGAAACCATGTTGCTGGAACTTCGAAGTTTATACTATCAATTAATCTATTAGTTTTCTCAAAAGCATAAATATTCATCAGTCCTCCTGCTTGCTCAAAAGCTCCCCAAAATACTATCACAATTAAAAAAGATAATAAAAGAACAAGAACTCTATCTTTTTCAATTTTTGTAAGAGGTTTATCCATTAAATCTTTATCGGGATTATCTTTTGTACCTATAAACTCTCCAACTCCTTTGAGATATTTTTGTCCCCACATAAATACTAATTGACCTAGTAACATTCCTATTCCAGCTAATCCAAATCCATAATGCCATCCATAAACCTCTCCAATACCTCCAATGATTAATGCCGAAAAGAAAGCACCAATATTAATACCCATATAAAATATTTTGAATCCTATATCTCTTCTATCATCGTTATTATTATAAAGACCACCTACCATAGTAGAGATATTTGGTTTTAAACCACCAACTCCAAGTATTATAAATCCTAATCCAACATAAAAAGCAGTAAGATTATCTATGGCAAGAATACTGTGGCCTAAAACTAAAAGTAAACCTCCAATCATTACTGTCTTTTTTTGTCCCAGATATCTATCTGCTATAATTCCTCCTGGTATGCCAGCTACATAAACTAACATTGTATACCAGCCATAAAGATATAATGCATCTTCATTCGACCAACCATATCCTGGATTATCACTATTTACCTCAGATATGAGAAAAAGAACTAATAGAGCTCTCATACCATAATATGAAAATCTTTCCCACAACTCAGTGAAAAACAATATATATAACCCATAAGGGTGTCCAAATAATGTTTTCTCTTCGTTTAGATTATTCATAATTAAATTAGATTATAATAGTAATATAATTAATCAATATAAAATTATTAAATTTAATTTTATATAAATTTTTCTTAAAATGAATGATAATGAGCTAATTAATTTAAAAAAGGATATCGAATCTTTTCTAATTAATGAAGTTTATCCTTTAGAAAAAAAAGTATTGACTCATGGTTGGAACAAGTCTATTGAAGACATAGAAAAGAAGAGAGAAAAAGTAAAATCTTTAGGATACTGGATCCCTCAAATTCCAAAAAAATATGGAGGTATGGGATTGAGTTTAATTGAGTTTTCTCAGATAAGTTCCATACTTGGATCTAGTCCAGTTGGCTTGTATTTATTTAATTGTCAAGCGCCTGATGCTGGAAATATGGAAATTTTGATTGAATATGGAACTAAATATCAAAAAGATAAATTTTTAAAACCTTTACTTGAAGGAAAAATTAGATCTTGTTTTTCAATGACAGAACCAAATCATGCAGGATCAAATCCGGTTTTTATGAGTACTACTGCAATCAAAAAAAATGATTCTTATTTAATAAATGGCAGAAAATGGTATACATCATCTGCCGAGGGATCCTCTTTTGCTATAGTTATGGCTATATCTAATCCTAATGAGAAAAATAAATACCTAACTGCAAGTCAAATTATTGTTCCTACAGATTTAAAAGGATTTAATTTAATAAGAAAAATTCCTGTGATGGGTGAAGAAGGAGAAGGATATTTTAGTCATTCTGAAATTGAATATAATAATGTCACGGTCCCAAAAGAGAATTTATTAGGTAAAGAAGGTTTTGGATTTAAAATAGCCCAATCAAGACTAGGTCCTGGAAGAATTCATCATTGTATGAGATGGATTGGGATTTGTGAAAGATCTTTTGATATGATGTGTAAAAGAGCTGCTTCAAGAGAGTTATCTCCTGGTAATTTTTTAGGACAAAAGCAGTTAATACACAAAATGATAGCTGAAAGAAGAGTTGAAATTAATGCTGCAAAATTATTGGTTATGGAAGTAGGAAGAAAAATTGAAAAGAAAGGATCAAAAGAATCAAGATTCGATATATCTATGATTAAATTCTATTGTGCAAATATTTTAAAAAGAGTTATTGATGATGCAATTCAAATTCATGGAGGTTTGGGAATGAGTGATGATATTATACTATCCCATTTTTATAGACATGAACGTGCAGCTAGAATTTATGATGGTGCTGATGAAGTTCATATTACAAATGTTGCTAAAGGCGTTTTGTCAAAATATGGATTAAAAATTTAATACTTATGCTTGAATTAGATTCTCCTGAAGATGTAAGAAAAGAGGAGGTACTTGATATTAAAAAACTATCAAATATTCTAAATAAAAATTTTGGTTCTTCTTCAAAAAATTTGATTCTAAAACAATATAGAAAAGGATTTTCTAATCTTACATATAATATTTTATGGAATAAAAAGGAATTTATTTTAAGAAGACCACCTTTAGGTAAGGTAACAAAAGGAGGGCACGATATGAAAAGGGAGTATGATATTTTATCTAAACTATCAAACTGTTATGATAAAGTACCTAAAACTTATTTATATTTTAATGATAAAAAGTTTTTAGAATATGATTTTTATTTAATGGAAAAACTTGAAGGAATTATTTTAAGACCTAATACTCCAAATGATTTAATGCCTGAAAAAATAATTATGGAAAACATTTCAAAAAAATTTATTAAGACCTTATCTGCTTTGCATAAATTGGATTATAATAAAATAGGTTTAGAAAACTTTAAAAAAGGAGATGGATATTCCTCAAGGCAGATATCTGGTTGGTCAAATAGATATTTAAAATCAAAAACAAATGATATCAAAGAAATGGATTTTGTTATAAATTGGCTATCGAAAAATCAACAATCTAAAGAAATTTTTTCTTTGATTCATAATGATTATAAATATGACAATATAGTTTTAAATAAAGATTATACAAAAATCTTAGGTATTCTTGATTGGGAAATGGCTACAATAGGTAATCCATTATTTGATCTTGGAACAACCTTAGGTTATTGGGTTCAAGAAAACGATCATCCGCTTTTAAAAAAAATATCATTAAGCCCAACAACTTCATCTGGGAATTTATCAAGGACAGAAATTGTAAATCTTTATGAAAAACACTCAGAAATTCAAGTTACAGATCCTGTATATTTTTATGTTTTTGGGTTGTTTAAGATATCAGTAATTGTCCAACAAATTTATTTTAGATATAAAAGTGGTTATTCAAAAGATAAAAGATTTTCAAAATTAATTGATGTTGTAAAAGTTTGTTCTTTAGTTGCTTGTCAAGCTATTAAAAAAAATAAAATTGACGACCTTTTTTAATTTTTAATTTTTTTGATTAATAATTATTAAATTCGCTAAATTATTATGGATTTTTTTTTAGAAATTTTTACTCAATTTCAGACAACAATTTCTGATATACTTCAAGTTTTTAATAAACCAATATTTAAAATAGGGGAGTCTGAAATTAATATAGGTACTATCATTATATTTTTTCTTAGTTTTTATATTCTAATTTTTTCTTCAAAAAAAATTAGAAATCTTCTGCTATTTAAAATTTTAGCTAAATCTAATCTTAAAAAATCATTTAGAGAAACTATTGCTAATTCAGTGAGAGTTTTCATTTTATTAATTGGTACGATTATTATTATTCAAGCGGTAGGAATAGATTTAAGTGCGCTAAGTTTATTAGCTGGTGCTCTAGGTGTTGGTATTGGTTTTGGATTTCAGAAGGTGACTGATAATTTGATTAGTGGATTAACTATTTTAATTGAAGAACCTGTTAAAGTAGGGGATAGAGTTGAAGTTGGAGAAGTTACTGGAGATATAGTAAATATTTCTCTAAGATCAACAACTGTTCTTACTAATGATAATATTTCTATTATAGTTCCTAATTCAGAGTTTATTTCAACTAAAGTTATAAATTGGAGTCATAATAGTAGAGTTGTAAGATTTAGATATCCAATTGGTGTAAGCTATGGTGAGGATCCAGAAAAAATAAGGACTTTATTGTTGGAAGTTGCAGATGAAAATCCCAATGTACATAAAGAACCAAAATCTAAAGTATTTTTTGAAGGATTTGGTGATAGCGCGTTAAATTTTAGTTTAGGTATTTGGACATCATCACATGTTGATAAACCTGAGGTTATTAAAAGTGAAATATATTTTGCTGTATTCAATAAATTTAAAAAGAATAATGTATCTATACCTTTTCCTCAAAGAGATGTACATATTAAATCAAAAGAATAATGAATCTATTATTATATTTATTTTTACCTTTTATAAATTTTGACATGAATTTACAAGAAAAAAATTATTTCTATGAAATTAAAAAATTTGATGAAAACTATTCTAAAAAGGCAATTGTTTCCAGATTTGTTCATAGTGTTGGTTTTAGATACTATTGGGCTACTGAGGGATTGAGAAATGAAGATTTAAAGTATAAACCCTCTGATTCTGGTATTAATACTAGAGAAACTTTAGAACATATCTATGGACTATCTATCATGATTCATAATGGTTTTCATAATAAAGAGATTGAGAGATCAAGATCTTATCCTGATTTATCTTACGATGAATTAAGACAAGGTACCCTTGATTTTTTAGAAAATACAGTAATTCTTCTTGAGAATTATTCCGATGATGACTTTGAAAATTCTAAAGTTATTTTTGGAAAACAGAAATATGATATTTACAATTTATTTCATGGACCTATATCAGATGCTTTATACCATGTAGGCCAAGTAGTTTCTTATAGAAGATCATCTGGTAATCCTATTCCTAAAGGTGTTAATCATTTTATGGGAATTTATATGGGTAAGCCCAGGGAGTAATTCAGAGACCTATAAACAGGAGATTTATTCCACATATAAGGAGTTAGCTACCATATGAACAAAATGAGAACCCATCTATTTTCCTTATTGATTGCAATTTTGGTTCCGTTTGTGTCTGTCTCACAAGAGACTACAAACAAAACTATAGACTCTTTGACTGCAAAAATTCAGCAAGA
>MDSZ01139723.1_pt1 | contig 19039 bp, 21 predicted proteins | sample 811201 | NCBI WGS metagenome assembly MDSZ01 (sample SAMN05326647, study PRJNA326480) | marine metagenome | isolation source: seawater | place: Indian Ocean: North | collected 2010
GTGCAGATAGTTTAGATACAGTTGAATTAGTAATGGCTTTTGAAGAAGAATTTGGATCGGAGATTTCTGATAGTGAAGCAGAAAAAATTTTAACTGTTGGAGACGCTGTAAAATTTATTGAAGGAAAAGCAAACTAATTCTTAATGCCCTCAGATAATGATGGGATAATGATTATTTTATCCTCTCCTTCTGGAGCAGGTAAAACCACTCTGGTAAGTTTACTCTCAAAACTAGATAATTTTGAAGTTTCGATTTCTCACACCACACGTAAGCCAAGACCTGATGAAATTCCAAACAAAGACTATTATTTTGTAACAGAGGATAATTTTAAAAGACTTATTAAGAATGAGGAATTTTTAGAATTCGCAAAGGTTTTTGATAACTTTTACGGTTCCACAAGAACCCCTGTGATCGATAAATTAAACAAAGGAAAAAATGTTTTATTTGATATTGATTGGCAAGGCGCTGATCAAATTAAAAATAAAAATTTGGACTATAAATTGATAACTTTTTTTATTTTACCACCTAGTAGAGAGGTTTTATTTGAAAGATTATCCAATAGAGATATGAAAGATAAATTGATAGCAGAAGAGAGAATGAAACAGTTTAGTCGTGATGTTTTACATTGGATAAACTACGATTACGTTGTAATAAACGACAATTTAAATGAATGCTATTCGAAGATATACAATCTTATTCAAGCAGAAATAAATAATGGATCTAAAGATTACGACTCTAATTTTATAAGATCTCATGTTGAAAAATTAACCTCTTAGATTTTCAAATTCATAAGCAAGCTTATAATATGTTTCGAAATCTAAATTTTGTGGCCTTAAACTCATATCTAAATTTAGTTTTTGTATTATATCTATATTTCCATTAAATAATTGGTTGTAAGGTTTTCTAATCATTTTTCGTCTTTGATTAAAAAAAATTCTTGTTATTTTTTCTAAATTAACAGGATTTTTTATTTTAAAAAAATTTTTTTTGGGCGAGAAAAATAATAAAGTGCTTTCAATTTTTGGCTTTGGATAAAAACTATCAGGTTTTATATCTATGATTTTTTTTATATCTAACTTCCAGTTTGCCAATATTGTTAATCTACCATACTTTGATGAATTAAATTTAGAAATAATTCTGTCCGCAACTTCCTTTTGAAACATCAAAATTAGTGAATGAAACCAAAACTTTTCATCATTTAAATTTAAAATCCATTTACATAATATTTCAGTAGAAATGTTATAAGGCAAGTTCCCAAAGACAATTGTTTTGTCATTTGATAATAATTTTTCATTTATATTTAGTACATCTTCATTAATAATTTCTATATTATCTTTAAAATTTTTTTTAAGATCTGAAGCTAAATTTTTATCTTTTTCAATAGCAATTAATTTTTTTGGTTTGTTTATCAAAATGAATTTTGTTAAATTTCCAGTTCCTGGACCTATTTCGATAATTGATTGGTCTTTTATATTTGTAAGATTTACAATTTTTTCAAGAATATTTTTATCAATTAAGAAATTTTGACCTAAACTTTTTTTTGCTATTGTTTTCACTTAACTTGTCAAAAATCTAATAGCAGAAATTAAACTTGCTGGGTTTGATTTATTTTTACCTAACATTTGGTTATTAGTTCCGTGATCGGGTGAAACTCTTAAATAGGGAAGACCTAAAGTTATATTAATTGCTTCAAAATTATGAATAGTTTTAATTGGTGTTAAAACTTGATCGTGATACATGCCAATAACAACGTCAAACTTATTAATATTTTCTTTCATAAATAAACTATCAGCTGGTAAAGGACCTTCAATCTTATACTTTCTTTTTTTAAGATAAGTAATTGCAGGACAAATTACTTTTTTTTCCTCGCTATTTTTGAAATTACTTTCACAGTGGGGATTTAATCCAGTTATCGCTATATTGACATTTTTTTTGAATATAGAATTATAAAATTTTTTAATCAGATAAACTTGATTAATTATTTTTTTCTTTGAAATTTGACTTGATACTTTTTTAATTGCAATGTGAGTGGTAATTGGACTGACTGAAAAATTTTTATTATATATTAACATTGCAAAATTTTTGATATTGTTCATATTTGATAAATATTCTGTTATTCCTAAATATTTATTTTTTAAAAAATTTTTTTTTGAAATAGGTCCATTTATTAGAGCGTAAGCTTTTTTGTTTTTTAATAAATTGTTTGCAATAATAAAGCTTTCACTTATATATTCATTTGATTTGTCAGTAATTTTATCAAAAATTTTTGAGAATTTAAATTCAACATCAATAATATTAATCATTTTTTTTTTATTAATTATTTTTCTTGTTAATTTTTTATCAATTAAATTAAATTGGTAGTTGTAACCTAATCTTTTCATCTGTTTCAAAAATATTTTTTTTGAAGCTATTAAAACCAAAGGTCTTTTAAAAATTATTTTTTTATAAGATTTAAAAAATATTTCTGAAAAAATACTATAAGGTTCTCCAGCGACAATTAATATTGGTTTCTTATTCATTGATATCTAATTTATTTTTTACTTTTTCAAAGTAGATCATAGAAAATGTGTTTAGCTGCTTATTTGTTTCAAATTTAATTAATTTCCTCAATTCTTCATTTAAGTTAATTGAAGATATATCTGCTTTTTTTTTATCATTTAATTTTAGAATTAGTATGGCATTTTGAATTTGGATTGGTTCAGTAATTTCCGAAACATCAATTTTTTTTAATTTTTCTAAAATGGCTTTAGATAAACTCAATTCATTAATCCAACCAATATTACCAGAATTTTTTCTTGTTTCAGCTTCACTAAAAATCAAGACAGTATTTTCAAATCCCACTTCCTCTATATTTTTTAAAATTTCTGCTAATTTTTCTTTATTTTTTTTTTTCCGTTTTATATGAAAAAATTAGCTCTGATAAATTATACAAATTTTTATTTTTTGATGCATCAATAATTTTTTTTTTCAAAATTTCCTCGTTAATCACAATTTGGTCTTTATACTTATCATAAATAAGCTTATTCCATTTCAATTCAATTTCTATTTTTTTTGCAACATCTTCTATTCTTAAATCAAATTGATTGAGATATTCCTGAAATTTTTTTGAGTCGGAGAAACCTAAACTTTTATATAGCTCTCCAATTTTATCATTTAAAAAAGTGTCTTGTACTCCTAGTTCAAAATAATTCTGTAATTCTGTTTCTTTGATTTTTTCTCTTAAAATTGATGATTTAGCGAAATTAAAAATTTTTTCTTTTTCTAATTTTTTGTAATCATTATTCAGCGATATTAGATATTTATATTCATTTTCAATATCTATGTTTGTTATAATTTGATCTCCAATTTTTGTTAAAATTTTTATTTCTTTTGACTTGAGATAATTAGAATTATCGAACAAAAAAAAGAAAACAAAAAAAATAAATAATTTTTTCATTTATTTGTCTAGAACATTATCTGTATTAGTTGAACCTAAAGGAATTAAGGTGATATTAAAAAATAAATTTTCACTTGGTTCTAAGGTATTGTTTGAATAATACTCTTTATTGTAATTTATTGAGGCTACAAGACAATCATTCTTATATTCATAAATTAAATTATAAAACTCAGTTAGATTAGTTTTATTATTTCTTCTTGTTCTAAAAGAAACTAAATTATTTTTATTTGCTTTATAAGTAAGATTATTTGAATAATAACTATTATCTCCAAGAATATTATTTTCTTCATAAAATTGAAATGTGTGTACAAAATTGTTTACTTTGATAGTATTTTCTAAATTATGAAAATTCATAGTATTTAAACCGTTATCTGCAGAAAAGTCATAATTTATTTGCCAATTATTTGTTCTATTAAATGTTAGACCACCAACAATATCGGATTGTGAATTCCTTAAAGTACTATTTGTTGGAAGATTTTCATTTTCTTTTTCTCTAAAAACAGTTCCAATATCAAAAGAGAAAACATCAGATTGATCTTTATTTTTAATTAAGAATTCATTACCTATAGTAAGAGAAGATCCACCCTCAATATCATCATTAGTTCCTATTCTATTCAAACTGAAAATATTATCTATATTAAGCTGTCTATCTAAACTTTGAATGTTTTTTGTTTTATTTGGACTGTATCTAACTGACAATTTAGGAGTTAAGAATTTAGTAAATTTTTCCTCAGATTTCTTTAATGGTAAAGAAACATCATATAAAAAGTTTGATAAAATCTCTGATTGAGTTTGTTCTTTATAAGTACCAGAATTTTTTCCTTTTGTGTTTACATTTTTTAATAAAGTTTTGAAATTAGTCTCAAAAATATCTTTAAATATAAATTGGTTAGATGAGATTAAAACGTCATTTACTTGTGACATTTCATATATATTAGTTGAATATTTTTTTGATTACCAGAAGAAATTATTTCGTAATTATCAAAATATTTATTTTCAATGTTATATAATTTACTCAAAGAATAATTTGGATAAACGAATTCATATTTGTCACTGTTATGGACATTCATCTTCTCATAAACTTCTCCTGATATATCAATATAAAATTCATCTTTAATACCAGAAAATTCTAAACTCGACTCTAAAGTTGAAGTATCATTAATTATTGGACTTGTACCCTCTAAATTGTAAATTGAAGAATAATTATCATTAGAAATTTTTTCTAGTTTAATAAATATTGATCCTTCATCAAAAAATTCACTTTCTAAATCTATATTTGAGTTTGAAAAAAAATGAGTTTTTGTGTCCTTTGAAATACTTTGATCATTATTTAAACTAAAATCAATTATATGAGATGAGTTTTTTGTTTTCTTTCTATATTCTGATTGTAGTAAAAACTCATTAGTTGAAAAAATTCGCGGTTTGAAAGTCAAATCAGCACTATCTGAAATTACTTTGAAATATGGTATTGTCATTGATGTTCCCAGTTTGTTGGAGTTATTTAATTGTGGTATTAAAAAACCCGATTTTCTCTCAACAGATGGATCAGGGTGAAAGAACTTTGGAAAATACATGACAGGAATATTATAGATTTTTAACCAAGCATTTTTATAGTCTATTTGTCTTTTTTTTTTATCATGTATAATTTTTTTTGATGTAATTGACCACGGGGGGCAGTTGTCACTTTTACTACATGAAGTGAAAATACCTTTTGAGATAAATGTTTTATCACTTTTATAATGTACGGAGTTTCCTTTTAGTTTAGGTTCATTTTCAATATTTCCAAAACTGTCTTTTTGCAATAAAACTTTAATATCTTTTCCTAACATTTCATAATTGTTAAGTTTTAACATACCTTTATCAACGAAATAATTATTTCCCTCTTTATCTAAAAGTTCAATATTAGATCCTTTAATGATTTCCTCTTTATCGAAGTATTTGAAAGATGATAATCGGATATCATTGTTTTCATCATCTAAAATTTTTGTAAATTTATCTGAAAAAACAATCTTATCGTTAATTAAAAAATTCACATCCTTTGAATAAATCTTATATTTTTCCTTAATGATAAAATTAGTTTCATTAAATGATACTATTTTATTTAGAATTTTATCGTAAAATAATTTATTTCCTTGAATGTTTACTTTGTTTATCAGATCAATAGCTTTTACATTTCCCTCAGCAATTAATGTTTCTTTATCTCTATTAAATGTAAATTTGTCAGCGTAAATTTCCAATTCATTATCAATTTTAACCTCAGCATTTTTATTTCCTACAACTAAATTTCCTTCCTCATAAGTAGATATTTCTGTGGCCTTAAAATTTAAATCTTTTGCTAAAATAACATTCGATTGAAAAAAGTAACAAAAGAAAATTAATATGACTCTTGTAGTAAAAAATTTATTTTTCATTCAATCTTATGACTCCTATAATTGAAAAACTTAATAACATTAAAACTGGAAACCATACTGATAACGTAAGTGGTAATTTTCCATTTTCTCCAAGAAGGTTTGAAAAGTTTCCTAAATAATAGATTAAAACTGAGAACAAAATCCCAATAAATAAATTAAATAAAATTTTATTTTTGAATTTATTATAGATCATTATTATTGTTGCTATAATTGTCATAGTGGATAATAAAAATGGAAGTGAATAAAATCTATGTTTTTGAATATTTATTTCATTGGTAGAATATCCTATAGCTTTGTAGTCTTTTTCAAGTGCTAATAAGTCAAAGTAAGTTAAGGATGTTAAATCTGAAAATAAATTACTTATTCTCTCTAAATCAAAATTAGTTTTAAATTGAATTTTTTCGTATTTTTTTGAGCTATTATCCAATTCAGTTACTATTGAATTAAATAATATCCACTCTTTTTTTGTAATATCTACTTTTTCTACAATTATATTTTTTGTAATTTGAAAATCATTATCAAATTGTGTAATTGAAGAATTTATCAAATATTCTTTTTCAATTTTTTCAGCATTAATTATGGTTATACCATCTTTTTGCTTGTCCTTTATCCATAGACCATTTTTTGTTATCACAGCTAAATATTTTTTGTCTTGCGCGTAATCATTTTTTATTTGTAAGTATTTGTTTTTCAACACCGATGAAAAATTGTAAAATAAAATTATTACAAAAAAACCCAAAACAAAAGAAACAGATGTTAAAAATCTTAATAAATTAAAATTATCCATTCCAAATTGTCTCAAAGTAAAAATTTCCCTATTTTCAAAAATTTCTATGAAAAAAAATTGTGTTGATATTAAAAAGATGAAAGGAAACATTTCGTACAATAAAGAAGGCGCATTAAGTGCAGACAAAATTAGTGGTGTTATAGAACTCGCGTCACTACCTTTTAAAAAATTTGCTTCTTCGATTAAATTTATGATTAAAATCAAAATTAAAAATATTCCGGATACAAGTAAAATTTTTTTTAAAAATTTTTTTAATAAATACTGTTTATGAATATTTATAATCAATTTAATTTCCCCTCTGGTATCTTAAGCTTAAATATAAATATCCATAAATAATTAAAAAAAATAAAATTGGAATAAAAAAATAATTAATTAATTTTTCTAAGTTCTCAACGGTATTAGACAATGAAATTTCGGAAATTATTAATAAAAAAATACCTAAAAAAAATTTTAAAAAATTCTTCAATTTATAATTTTGATTATCCTTACTAGAAATTATTATTAAAGATGAAGACAATCCTATTAGAATAATAAATAAAGGTGCGAAAAATCTTTTTAAAAATTCTTCAGAGATTGCAGGGGAAATTCCAAAAACACATCCTTTAAAAAAAATTTTATTTTTATTATCAGTTTTAATTTTTCTATAATTTTCAATAATTTTAATACATCTTATCAAGTTAAAAGTTTTCATTTCTTGTGTTTTTTGATTTGTGATCGTTTTGGTATCAAATTTATTTAAATCAAGAGTAAATTTTGAAAAATCAATTATATTTTGATTGTTATTTTCAGTATTAATAATTTTTCCCTCATTTAAAATAATTTTCTGAGAACCATCATTTGTAGTAATGATCTCCCCATTTTTTGCGACTACTATCTGTGATTGATCTTTATTAATTTTTTCTTTTATTATAATATTTTTTAAAAGGTTGTTTTCTTTTCTATCCACAAAAATTGTTAGTTTCTCTACAGTATCAATGAATTTTTTTTCTTTTATTATTGATGAAAATAAATCAATGTTGGATGTTCTAAAAAAAGATCTTCCTTTATCAAGAGAATATGGAACAACTAAAGTTGTTAATAACAGTTGAACAAAAAAATATAAAATAGATATTTTGATAATTATATTTGCAAATTCTAATTTTGAAACACCGTTTATCCAATATATGATTAATTCATTATTTAACTCGTAATTAATTATCACGTAGAATAATGAAATCATAAACATAAATGGCAAAATGTTACTTAAAATTTTGGGGAGAGAGAAGAGAGTATAAGAAAAATAAACTTTTAAGCTATGTCCATCTTCAGAGACAAGATCTAAATAATTTACAGCCTGAATAATCCAAACAATTGTAGCAACACAAGTAATTGAAACGAATAAAAAAAGACTTATGTCCTTAACAATTTTTTTAAATATTAATTTTTCCATTGAAATTTAACAAAATAATCACTATATATTTTCAACTTTCAGTTTACAATTTAAATACAACTTAAAGTACATATATACTAAAAATGTCAATAAAATTAAGCATTAAAAAGAGTTTTAGTGAAAAGACATTAAAAAATTACGTTTTTTTCACGAATGAGGATTTTAAAATTGATTCTCTTGATAAATCTGTAGTAAGTAAATTTTCAAACCTCATCAAAAAAACTGTTAATTCAAATGAGATAAAAAATAAAGATTTTTTGTCATTTAATTTAAATCCATTACAAAAAATAATTTTAGTTAAAATTAAAAAAAATCAGTCCTCGCTTGAAAACGAGAAAATTGGTGCAAAGTTTTTTAAATATACTAAATCAAATTCATTTTATAAAGTATCTTTTTTTGAGCAAAATATTTTTCAAATAAAATCAAATTCAAAATATTTTTTTGATGAATTTATATTAGGTATAAAATTAAAATCATATTTATTTAATAAGTATAAAACAAAAAAGATCAATAAAAATTTAGAGCTAGATTTGTTTATCAAAAAAAATCGAATAAACTTTAACAAAAATAAAAGGTTCATATCTTTGATAGAAGGATCGAATTTAACAAAAGATTTAGTTTCTGAACCAGGAAATATTTTACATCCAGATGAATATGCACAAAGATTAAGAAAATTAAGTAAATTTGGTTTAAAAGTTACGGTTTATGATCAAAAAAAATTAAAGAAAATGGGTATGAATGCTTTATTAGGAGTTGGACAGGGAAGTATAAGAGGATCTTACTTAGTTTTAATTGAATGGAAAGGCGCAAAATCAAAAGATAAACCTTTAGCATTTGTTGGTAAAGGAGTTTGTTTTGATACTGGAGGTATATCTCTTAAACCAGCAAAATTCATGGAAGATATGACTTATGATATGGCAGGATCAGCAGTTGTAGTTGGTTTAATGAAAAATCTAGCTTTAAGAAAAGCTAAAGTAAATGCAATCGGAGTAGTTGGTCTTGTAGAAAATATGCCAGGAGGAAATGCTCAAAGACCTGGAGATATTGTAAAATCCTATAGTGGTAAAACGATTGAAGTTTTAAATACAGATGCTGAAGGAAGGTTAGTTTTAGCAGATGCATTAACTTTTACAGAAAAAAAATATAAACCCAAATTTATTATCGATTTGGCGACTTTAACGGGTGCAATTATTGTTTCATTAGGATCTGAATATGCAGGTCTTTTTTCTAACGATGATAAATTATCAAAACAAATTTTTGATTCAGGAAAAAAAGTTGATGAAAAAGTTTGGAGAATGCCCCTTCATAAAAATTACGATAAATTAATGGATTCAAAGAATGCAGACATGCAAAATATAAACTATATTGGTGGTGCAGGGTCGACTACAGCAGCACAATTTTTACAAAGATTTATTTTAGAAAAAACACCTTGGGCTCATTTAGATATTGCGGGAATGGCTTTTTCAAAATATGGTGGTGCCTTAAATTCAGATGGTGCCACTGGCTTTGGTGTAAGATTGTTAAATCAATTAATTGAAGATAATTATGAATAATATTGAACGAACACTATCAATTATAAAACCTGATGCTGTTGAAAGAAATCTAGAAAATAATATAAAAGAAATTTTTAGAAATAAAGGGTTTAAAATAATAAAAGAAAAAAAAATTCAAATCGAAAAATCAGAGGCAGAGAGATTTTACAAAGTACACGAAACGAAGCCATTTTATAATGACTTATGTGAATATTTGTCTTCTGGACCAATAGTTGTAATGATACTTGAAAAAGAAAATGCAGTGCTTGGAAACAGAGAATTGATGGGTGCAACTAATCCAAAAGAAGCTTCTGAGGGAACAATAAGAAAAAAATATGGTATTTCAATAGATAAAAACTCAGTCCATGGTTCAGACAGTGTTGAAAACGCTAAAATAGAAATAGAGTTTTTTTTTAAAGATTAAAAATTTTCATAATGGCTTTAGGGTACAAAATATACTCTTGTTTAAGGATTTTTTTTTCAAGCATTTTATAATTTTCATTTTTTCTTACTCTAACTTTTTTTTGTAGAATTATTTTTCCTGAGTCTAAATTTGAATCCACATAATGAACAGTGCATCCACTAAATTTTTCCTTATTTTCAATAACTCTTTTATGGGTATTTAATCCTTTATATTTTGGCAATAGTGATGGGTGGATATTTAATATTTTAGGACCAAATTTTTTTATAAAATTTTTTGACAATACTTTCATAAATCCAGCCAAACAGATTAATTCAATTTTTTTATTTTCTAAATCCTTAAGAATTCTTTTTTCTGATTTTGATTTATTGAGAAAACTATAAACTTTAAAATCAATTTTAAATTTTTTTGGATATTTTAAACCTTTTGCATTTTTCTTATTTGATACAACAAATTTAATTTTGATAGGTGATTTCTTAGAGAGTGAAAACTTAATAAGATTTTTTAAATTACTACCATTACCAGAAATAAAGACTGCCGTATTGATTTTTTTAAAACCAGTTAATTTTATCATTCAATTTTATTTTTTTTGATCCACTAGAAATTCTACCAATTACATAGGGTCTATATTTTTTAGAAAAAAATTTAACTACTTTATTAAGATTTTTAGGTTTTATTATTAAACAAAATCCTACACCACAATTGAATGTTTTTAACATTTCCTTATCTTCAATATTATTTTTTTTTAACCATTTAAATATCCTTAAAATTTTAATCTTTCTTAAATCAATTTCAGCACAAAGTTTATTAGGAATTACCCTTTTAATGTTATCCTCTAGTCCTCCACCAGTTATATTTGCACAACCTTTAATTAAATTTTTATTAATCAGTCTTAACACTTCATTTACATAAATTTTTGTTGGTTTAATTAATTCTTTTTTTAAAAAAGGATTTTTATTTAAATTAATATTTTTTTTTTTTATAATATTTCTTACCAAAGAATAACCATTTGAATGGAGACCACTAGATGGTATTGCTAAGATAATATCGTTTTTTTTAATATTTCTTTTTTCTAAAATATTTTTCTTATCAACTATACCTACTGCGAAGCCAGCAATATCAAACTTGCCACTTTCATAGGTATCTGGCATTTCGGCAGTTTCACCGCCAACCAGTTCACATCCAGCTAATTTACATCCTTTAAATATACCTTTAACTATTGATTTCAATTTTGGTAAATCAATCTTATTTATTGATATATAATCTAGAAACAAAAGAGGTTTTGCTCCTTGTACAATTAGATCGTTTACACTCATTGCTACTAAATCAATTCCGATTGTGTTGTATTTATGGATCATATTTGCAATTTCGATTTTTGTTCCCACACCATCAGTACAAGCAACAATTTTTGGATTTCTTACATTTTTCGGAATATCGCTTATTGATCCAAAGCTACCAATATTATCAAACTTTTTTTTGCCTCTTTTTTTTGCTGATATTTTTGAAATGAAAGTAACAAATTTATCAGACGCGCTTATATCAACACCACTTTTTTTATATGTAAATAACTTTTTATTCATTATTATGTGGTATGAAAAGTAATAGTGTAATTATTCATTTTAAAATCTTATATATATTTTTTTTATTTCTATCTCTAAATATATTTTTTTTTTCCACAGATAATTGTGAAGCTAAAGCTTTTGATATTGATAACGTTAATATTTCTCAACCATTTGAGATTAATTTTGATAAAAATAAAGTAATAGATGATGGTTTCAAGAAAGCTTATAAAAACTTAATCAAATTAATACTGAGTTCTTCAGACCAAAGAAAGATTAAAGAGATCAAATTAAATGAAATAAAGGGAATGATTGAGTCTTTTTCAATTAAAGAGGAAAAGTTTATAAATGAGATTTATTATGTTAATCTAGGTGTTTCTTTTAATAGAAAAAAAATTTTCAACTTTTTGGAAAAAAACAATGTTTTTCCATCAGTTCCTTTAAAAAAAAAAATTTTATTCATTCCAGTCATTATTGATGAAGAAAAAAAACAACTTTTAATTTTTTCAAAAAATAAGATATTCAAAATGTGGAATGAAGAGATTAAAGAATTTGATTTAATTGAGTACATTCTACCAACGGAGGATCTTGAAGATCTAAATCTAATTAAAGATAGATTTGAGTTTATCGAGGAATATGATTTTAAAGAAATAATAGATAAATATAATCTAGATGACTCGATTATTTCTCTTTTATTTAAAGGAAAAAATGAAGTTAGAATCTTATCTAAAATTAATATTCAAAAAAATATGATTATTAAAAATCAATCTTTTCCAAATTTAGATATAAATAATGACCTAGAAATAAAAGAAATGATAAGTCAATTAAAAATAATTTATGAAGATTATTGGAAAGATTTAAATCAAATTAATACATCAATTAGATTGCCATTAAATATTAAAATTAACAATGATAGTTTAAAGATTATTGATTTTGAAAAAAAAATGGTTGAAACAGATTTGATATATGATTTTTTTATAAAAAAATTTGATAAAGATTTTACTTATTACCAAATTATTTTTAATGGTACTCCAAATATATTTTTAAAAATAATGAGTGATAACAATTTAGAATTGAATACAACAAATAATGTATGGTTATTAAAATGAAATATTTAAACCAAAAAATTATTAAATTTAATTATGATCAAAATTTTGAGTATGAGAATTTTTATATTTCAAAAAGTAATAAGCACATTTTTTCATTATTAGATAAATGGCCTAAATGGTCAAAAAACTTTTTAAATATAAATGGAGAACCCTTTTCAGGCAAAACTCATTTAGTGGATATTTTTCAAAAAAAATTTAAGGGAATAAAATTTGAAGCGAGTCTTTTTAAAAACAAAAATTTAGACGATATAAAGATTCATCAAAACATAATTTTAGAGAATTTGACTAAAAATGTGGAAGAAAAATTAATTTATACATTAATTAATATGATTGACCAAGATAATAAATATTTAATTGTTACTTCTAGGGAACCAATAGTTGATATTCAATTTAAATTGAATGACTTAAAATCAAGAACAAAAAACTTCCTTTTACAAAAAATTGAAAAGCCAGATGATGAAATGATTTATGCTCTAATATTAAAAAATTTATCAGATAGACAAATTTTGTTAGAAAAAAAGTTAATTAATTATATTATGAAAAGAATAGTGAGATCTTATAGTAAAATTCATGAATTTATATATAAAATTGATGAATTAAGTTTAAAAAAAAAAAAATCTATTGATTTAAAAATTGTAAAAGAAGTTTTAGGAGAATAATTGAACAAATACAGAAGTCACGATTGTAATAATCTTAGAAAGAAAGATGTTGGAAGCATAGTATTGCTTGCTGGATGGATTAATAAAAAAAGAGATCATGGAAATCTATTGTTCATAGATTTAAGAGATAATTATGGAATAACTCAATGTATTATAGATAAAGATAATTCAAGTTTTTCTATTTTAGAAAAAATACAGCTAGAAACAGTTATTAAAATAGAAGGTGAAGTTGTTAACAGATCAAATGATACCATTAATAAAGAAATTGCAACTGGAGAAATAGAAGTAAAAATAAAAGAATTTGAGGTGCTTGGAACATGTAAAGAATTACCAATGCCAGTTTTTAGCGATCAAGAATACTCAGAAGAGATTAGATTAAAATACAGATTTTTAGACTTAAGAAGAAAAAAAATTCATGAAAATATAATTTTAAGATCAAAAGTAATTTCATTTATTAGAAATGAGATGCAAAATTATGGATTTCTAGAATTTCACACTCCAATTTTAACATCATCAAGTCCAGAGGGTGCTCGTGATTTTCTTGTTCCAAGTAGATTAAATCCTGGAAAATTTTATGCTCTTCCACAAGCACCTCAACAATTTAAACAATTAATTATGATATCCGGATTTGATAAATATTTTCAAATTGCACCGTGTTTTCGAGATGAGGATGCTAGGGCTGATAGAAGTCCAGGTGAATTTTATCAACTTGATTTAGAGATGTCATTTGTTGAGCAAGAAGACATTTTTAAAGTTGTTGAAAAGTTATTAATTAATACATTTAAAAAATTTTCAAATAAAAAACTTATGTATGATAAATTTCCAAAAATTTCATACGCAGATGCCATGATTAAATATGGAACTGATAAGCCAGATTTAAGAAATCCACTAATAATAAATGATATTACAGAAACTTTTTTAAGAGATGATGTTACTTTTGAAATATTTAAAAAACTTGTAAAAAAAGGTTCCAAAGTAAGATGTATTGTTACTAAAAATACAAAAAATCAACCTAGAAGTTTTTTTGATAATATTGACAAATGGGCAAAAGATCAGGGTGCTTCAGGATTAGCATATTTCACAATAGAAAAAGAAAAGCAAATTTATGCAAAAGGACCTGTGGGTAAGTTTTTTTCTACAAAGGCTTTAGAGGAAATAATGAAAAAAACTGAGGCAAAAGTAGGTGATAGTATTTTCTTGTCATGCAATAATCAAAAAGAACTTGAGAGGATTACTTCATTAGCCAGAGATAAAATTGCAAAAGATTTAAAACTGATTGATGAAAACATTTTTGCTTTCTGCTGGATTGTTGATTATCCAATGTTTGAAAACAACGAACAAACTAATAAAATTGAATTTAGTCACAATCCTTTTTCTATGCCACAAGGAGACTTAAAAAAATTAAATTTTGAAAGACCTTTAGATATTTTGGCATATCAGTATGATATTGTCTGTAATGGTATTGAGCTTTCTTCAGGAGCAATCAGAAACCATAAACCTGAGTTAATGTATAAACTTTTTTCAATTGCAGGATATAATAAACAACAAGTTGATCAAAAGTTTAGTGGAATGATAAATGCACTTAGTTTTGGTGCACCACCTCATGGCGGAATAGCTCCAGGTATTGATAGAATTGTAATGTTGTTAGCAAATGAAAAAAATATTAGAGAAGTTACAATGTTTCCGATGAATCAAAATGCTCAAGATCTTATGATGAATGCACCATCAGAAATTAATGAAAGTCAATTAAAAGAGTTAAGTTTGGCTTTAAAATTAAAAAAATAATTTATTTTTTTCCTTTAAGATTTATTTTTACATCTGATAAGTCGACTAAATTTTTTTTATAATTATTTCTCACAAAACCCTTACTGGTAATATCTTTTACAATTTTTAAAAGTTGGTTCTGATCTTCTAGGTTTTGTTCATCAAGATTTGAGTTTTCAGAATTTCCAATAGATGGTGTATGCGCTAGATCCTCTCTGTTTTGATAAGATATTGCTAATTCTCTAAATATATAATCTAAAATTGATGATGCACTTAAAATTCTATCATTTCCATAAACTTTTCCTGAAGGCTCAAATTTCGTACCTACAAATGCATTTATAAATTCATCCAAAGGAACTCCATATTGAAGACCTAAAGAAATAGCGATTGCAAAATTATTCATTAAAGCCTTCACTAATTCGCCTTCTTTACTAGTATCAATAAAAATTTCACCAATCTTTCCATCTTCATATTCACCAGTATGTAGATAAACTTTATGGTCGCCTATTGTAGCTTTTTGAATGTAGCCTTTTCTTCTATCTGGCATGCTAAATCTTTTTCCTATTTTGTCAGATACGTTCTTGTTTTCTTTAATAATTTTTTCTATTTTATTAGAATTTTTATTATCTATATTTACGACATCTATTTTTTTATTATCAAAATTTCGTTTTGTTTTTGTATCCAAATTTTTAGTTTTTCTATTATCAAGTTTTACGTCTAAAACTTCAAATTTTCCATCATCTCTTTTTTCTAGATTCTTTAGTTCAGTTTCATTAATATCATCTAAATAATGATTAACTTTAAATGTACACGTGTAATATGTTTCAACTAAATATTTTGCCATTAGACTCCAATTTTTTAAATTTGTTAGAAATATGAATCAAATTATTTATATACAAAAACATATTTTAGTCTAATTTAATTTATACAATTTTGAATTGAACTATAATAATTTTTTATGTTGACACTTTTAAAAAAAATTTTTACTTGGTGGAATCGGGACACTTTCGGAACAAGGTTATACACTATTTTTTTTGGAAAATTTGTTGGTAAAGATGAATTTGGAAATAAATATTATGAGAGTAGAAAAGGAAAAAGATGGGTGATATATTTTGGTGAAATTGATGCATCAAAAATACCAGTAGAATGGTATTCCTGGATGCATTTCACCACAAATAAAATAGAAAATGAGCACAACTTTGAGAAATATAATTGGCAAAAACCCCATAAACCTAATTTGACTGGAACAGATTCGGCTTATTATCCAAACAAAAATAAAAATGCAATTGAAAAAAAATACAAAAGTTGGAAAAAATAGAATTTATATTTTAATAATTATCTCACTTCAATTTTTAGTTTTTTCTTTTAACTCGTTTTCAGGAAATGATTTAGAGGGAAATTTTACTGATATTCAAGTACTAGATAAAATTAGTTCAAAAAATATATTATTAAATCTTGAGAATGGAAAAGAAACTATACATAAAGATCTCATTATAAAAAGTATGAAATGCAAAAATTCAGAATTTGACGATAATCCAGAAATAACGGCCTATATACAAGTAAAAGATATTACCAAAAAAAGTAATGATGATGTTTTTGTTTTTAATGGCTGGATGTTCTCATCTAGTCCATCTATAGCACCATTTGATCATCCTGTTTATGATATTTGGCTTGTAAATTGCTATTAAATTATCTTTTCATTATCCAACCAACTTACATTGAAATCTGAATCGATAAATTTTTTATGATTCAATAATTTTTTGTGTAGTGGGATTGTTGTTGTAATACCCTCAATAACAAATTCATCTAAAGATCTATTCATTCTTTGTATTGCTTCCATTCTGTTTCTACCATGACAAATAAGTTTACACACCATGCTGTCGTAGTATGGAGTTACCTTATAACCTTGAAATATTGCTCCATCTACTCTAGTCCTAAAACCTGAGGGTTGGTGGCACATTCCAATAGTTCCAGGAGAGGGCTGAAAATTTTTGCTAGGGTCTTCGGCATTGATTCTGCACTCTATTGCATGACCTCTAGGATTTATATCAGATTGTTTTAAGGCCGTTTCCCCTGAAAAAGCTATCCAAATTTGTTCTTTTATAATATCTATACCAGTAACCATTTCAGACACAGGATGTTCTACTTGAACTCTTGTATTCATTTCTAAAAAGTAAAATTTTCCATCCTCATAAATAAATTCAACAGTCCCAGCACCTTGATAACCTATCTTACTTACCATATTTACAGTTTTTTCAAAAAGATCCTTTCTAATTTTATCATTCAAAACAGGGCTTGGAGTTTCTTCAATTAATTTTTGATGTCTTCTTTGAACAGAACAATCTCTTTCGTGTAAATGTACTGTTCTATTCTTTCCAGCTAATATTTGAACTTCTATATGCCTTGGATTTTGAAAAAATTTTTCAATATACACTTCGTCATTTCCAAAATATTTCTTAGCCTCACTTTTTGCAGTTGAAAATAGTGTTTCAAAGTCTTCCTCTTTTTTCACAATTTTCATACCCTTTCCACCACCTCCACCAGAAGCTTTTATCAATACTGGAAATCCAATTTTTTTGCAAAGTTCTTTGGCCTCATTAACGTCTTTCACACCACCATCTGAACCCTCAATGATGGGTAAACCATTTTCTTTAGCAATTTTTTTAGCCTGAATTTTATCACCCATCATTTTGATGTGTTTAGAGGATGCACCAATAAATTTAATTTTATTTTCTTCTAAGATTTTAGCAAAATTTGTATTTTCAGATAGAAAACCATATCCAGGATGAACAGCTTCAGCATTAGTTAAATTAATCGCAGACAATAGTGCTGGAATATTGAGATAGCTGTTTGCTGGTTGGTGTGAACCTATGCAAACACTTTCATCAGCTAATTTTACATGCATACTATCTCTATCTACATCTGAATGAACAGCCACAGTTGAAATACCCCATTCTTTACAAGCTCTGATTATTCTAACTGCTATTTCTCCTCGGTTCGCAATCAAAATTTTTTTAAACATTATTCTAAAACGATAAGAGCCTGTCCAAATTCTACAGGTTGGCCATCAGATACTAATATTTCTTTTACAACCCCGTCTGAAGTTGATGGAACATGATTCATAGTTTTCATGGCTTCTACAATCATGACTGTATCACCTTTTTTAATCTTTTTTCCAACTTCGACAAATTTTTTAGCACCAGGTTCAGGTGCATGATAAGCAGTACCTATTATTGGAGAGATTACTTCAGTTCCAGACTTAATATTTTTTGCCACCTCAGAATTTTGAACTAATTCAGATTTATCATTTGAAATAGGCAACGTTTGATTATTTATTGAAACATAATTTTTTGAAACTTTTATTTTTGTATCTTTTTCAGTGTATTCAAGTTCTGTTAGATTAAATTCATCTAAATAGTCGCTTAATTCTTTAATAATTTTTTTATTAATCTTCATTTTTTTAAAAGGTTTTGCATTGAAATTATGGCTAAAATATATCCATCGATTCCTAATCCAAAAATTCCACCATTAACTATATCACTTATAAGAGATTTTTGTCTGAATTTCTCTCTCTTGTAAATATTTGAAATATGCACCTCTATAACTGGTTTTTTAAAAATATCCAGAGCGTCTCTTATTGCAATTGATGTGTGAGTAAATGCTGCTGCGTTTATGATCATACCATCATAATTTTTTCTTGAGTCTTGAATGATATTGACCAATTCACCTTCCACATTAGATTGAGCAAAATCAAGTTCTAAGCCTAATTCTTTACCTTTTTTTTCGCAATTATCTTTTAATTTATCAAATGTAACCGATCCATATTGTGATTGTTCTCTTTCTCCTAATAGATTAAGATTTGGTCCATTAATAATAATAATTTTATTATTCATTCAGCTCTTATATACGATGAAAAAAATAAAAAAAATAAA
>MDSZ01075672.1_pt1 | contig 19032 bp, 15 predicted proteins | sample 811201 | NCBI WGS metagenome assembly MDSZ01 (sample SAMN05326647, study PRJNA326480) | marine metagenome | isolation source: seawater | place: Indian Ocean: North | collected 2010
AATTATTCTGATAATCAGAAATTTTTCTAGAAAGTTTTATTTTTATAATATTAGAGTAATTCCATTTTGTATCAGGCGTAATTATTATTCTTTTTCCAACAACCCTGTAAGAAAATTGATTTTCTGGAAAAATACTAATGGCATTAACAACACTAATTGGATTAATTAGTTCGTTAAAAAAAATAGTTATTTCATCTTCTGGAGATAAAGAAATTCCGCCATTATTAGGTAAAGATTTGATAATTTCTGGACCATCATAATCAATTGGACCACCATTAGGAGACCCTTGTGATGCGCAACTTAAAAAAATACATAGAAATGAAAACAAATAATATTTCATAATTAATAATAAAATAAAGCTGTTTAATATTAAAAAAAAATGAATTTGTTACTTTTTTATTATTATTTTCGTAGCTATATTTTTAGTATCATTATGAGAAATTTTTCAAATCATTTTTTAGTTTCAATGCCACAAATTAGTGACCCTATTTTTAGGGAAACTATTATATACATATGTAGCCATGATAATAATGGTGCTATGGGATTGATCATAAATAAATCAATTTCAGAATTAGATTTAAAACAAGAAACAAATGAAATTTTAAAACAAACTAAGTTATATACTATGAAACCCACTCCAAATGTATATTTTGGAGGCCCAGTAGATTTAAATATGGGAATTATATTGCATCCACTTGATTACTCAACAACGAAAACAATTAAAATATCAAATAAAATTGGAGTCACATCTGATTCTAAAATTTTATCTGATATTATTAAAGGTTTAGGACCCAGCATGTTTAGATTTTCTATTGGTTATACTGGTTGGGATAAGGGCCAATTAGAACAAGAATTTGAAAATGGAGATTGGCTAGTAGTCCCAAGTAATTCAGAAATTATTTTTGATATGCCTGATGAACAAAAATGGCAATATATAAATAATAAGCTAGGAATTCAGATATCTGATTTAACAGGTATGAGTGGCTTTGCTTAACAAAAATTATAAAGTTAGAGAAAAAGAATTTAACAGTATCCCAGGACATTCAGTTCCCCCAAAAGATCTACCAGAATATGTGCCTGTATCAGGTATAAATTGAGAGTTTTGAGTAACTGATTCTAAATTGTTACCAAATATATTATAAATTGTATCATCAAATCTCATATTTTCAATAGGTGCAATTATTTCCCCATTCTCAACCCAGAAACATGCATATCGAGTCATACCAGTAATCCTTCCACCAACATTATCACTCCAATTTAGATAATGTAAGTTATTCAAAAATACTCCTTTATCTATTTTTTTAGGAATATCATTTTCACTTAATTCACCTGTTTTCATTACTGGAGAACGAAGACCTTCCCAGCTTCCAGCAAAATTAGATTCTATCTGATATTCCTGAGCGGTCCTTGAATTAATTAAAGTATTTTTTAATACACCATCATTTATAAGTGGAAGTTTTGATACCGCAAGCTCTCCCTCATCATTAAACATAGGAGTTAAACCAGTACTAAAATCTTCATTAAGTGAAAAACATGGAGAAAGTTTTACATTGTCATTCTTCATTTTTAAAAATGCGCTCTGCCCCCTTCTAATGGCGCCCTCACTTAATCCATTCCAAGAAAACATACCTAATAAATCAGAAACACCAGCTGGAGCAATATAAGTTCTATAATCTCCCGGGTCTAATTGAATAGATTGCTTTTCCAACATTTGTAATTGTGTGATCGAATTATTCATAAATATATTATATTGATCTAAATTAAAAATAGTGCCAGCAAATGTATCTTTTACCATTTTCTCAGATTCTGTAATTAAAGAATAATCAAATGAAAAAGAGTCAGTAGAAAACCAATGAAACAAACCCTTTGAATTTGCATAACCAACAAAAATATTACCTGATGCCCAAATACCAGCTAAATCAACATTTTTAATTACTGGTGACAAAGAGTCTACTACCTGATCAATCTCTAATAATTTTCCTGTTTGAATTTGAGAGCTAGACTTTCCTTCTTTAGGAAATACAATAAATGGATCTTCTGGTAAGAATACTATATCATTCCTTAATTTTTGAAGATGCATTAATGATATTGATAAATCATTCGATAAATTTTTTGTTAATGAAAAAGAAATTGAACAAGTTCTTTGATTAACAATCAATGTGATGGATAAACTAGCATCAGAAACAAATCCATTTTGTCTAACTTTACTTTGATTGAATCTTGTAAAATGACTGTCCTCACCCCAAAAATTTAACATTAAGTGCTCATCTTTTTTTGCATTTATTAATATTTTTTGAGATAAATCTTTAAAAAACTGTTCCATAATTTATCTACGCTCCTCCAAATACTTCTATATTACTAAATAAACAGGCAGGAGAAGCATGACCAACTCTAACTGATTGGTTTGGCTCTCCCTTCCCACAATTTGGAGTTCCAAAAACTTCAAAAGTTGAACTATTCCCAACTTTTATTAAATTATTCCAAAAAGGTGTGGTAACGCCTCTATAATTAGGATTTTTAATTGTTTTAGTTAATTTGCCATTTTCAATTAATTTTCCATATTCGCAACCAAATTGAAATTTATTTCTATAATCATCAATTGACCAAGAACGATTTGACTCCATATATACACCTTTTTCAACTGAAGATATAATGTCATCAAACGTAGCATCTCCTGGTTCTAAATTCAGATTAGCCATTCTATCAATAGGAGGTCTATTCCATGAGCATGCCCTAAAATTTGCTACTCCTTTAATTCCAGACCTTTCTTCACTTTCAGTTCCACCTAAACCTCTCAACAAAACACCATCTTTAATTATATATTCTTTTTCAGCTTTTTTGCCACTATCATCAAAACCATATGAAGCTAACTCTTTTTTAATGGTTGGATCGAAAGTAATATTCATAATATCCGAACCATATTTTAAGTTTCCAAAATCTTCCTCTCTTACAAAACTCCAACCTGCATAATTTCTTTCATCACCTAAAATCCTATCAACCTCAAGCGGATGCCCAATGCTCTCATGTATCTGGAGCAACATTTGATCAGGCGCTAATACTAAACTGGTTGTTTCTGTAGGACATTCTTCAGCATAAAGCAGCTCTACCGCTTGTTCACCAATTCTTTGACACATACCAGTTAATTCAGACTCATTGAATACCTCATAACCAGATTGAAACATCCTGCCTCTTCCATTATCAGTTCTTCTTTGAGTGATTCCTTGATCTTGAGAAACGGCATCAAATGAACTACCAATAATTAGAAAATCTTGTTCAATGTCTGCTCCATCTGAACTTAAATACTGATAATTAGTTTCAGTAATTCTAGCCATTGCACTAGCACTAACAATCTTATCTGATACTTTTAATGATTCATAAGATTTAAATAAAATATCATTGATTTCTTTAAGGGGTAATTCAGTTTGTTTTCTATCTGATTTATAATGACCTACATTACTTGGTCGAACATCTTTTGAAAAATTATATAAAGGATTTTTTGATGAAGAATCTGCAATTATAATTGCTTTATCCACAGCATTCTGAATGCTTTGAACTGACATATCGCTAGATGCGGCATAAGCGAATTGACCATTTTTTAATACTTCCACCATAATGCCATGTGAAATTCCAATAGAATTAGCCTGGGGATTTCCATCTCTAATCATTCTATATGTATTTGATTCATATACTTTGCGAATACCAAACCAGTCTGCATTAACTCTTAAATTTTTAATAATTGATTTTAAATTTGTATTATCCATAATGATTAATTTAATAAAAATTAAAGGTCAATTCTAAAAATTATTTTTAATAAATCTCTGAAATAACAATAAAAATTTATAAATTTGCTGCATCAAAATTCAGTGTGGGGTAATATGAAATATATTCAACTATTATTACTTTTATTATTTTTTATTGGTTGCAATAATGAAAATAATAAAAAAGTTTATAAAACATTTGATAAAATTGAAATTTCAGAGTCAAAAAATACTTTTGAAAAGGTGTCTGCTTTTGAAGGTGGTGAAGGGTTTGAAGATATAGCTGAAATTTATGGTTGGAAAACAAATAATAATGTTATTAGCAATGGTAATCCAAATGCAATTAAGGGAGATTCAATCACAATTCTTGGAGGTTCTGTTTTTCCTCCTACATTAAGGGGGTTTGGGAAAGAAACAAGAAGCCAACTTTTATCACTTATAGAGCAAACGACTTATGAATCTTTATTAATTTATAACCCTGAAACAGATAAGTATGAACCTGAATTAGCTACTCACTGGAAAATTGGAACAGATTCAATGACATTTTTCTTTAGAATTGATCCAAGAGCTAGATGGGCAGATGGAAGAGAGGTAACCAGTGAAGATGTAGTTGCCTCATATAAAATTTGGACTGATGAAGGACATGGAGATGCTAATACCTATACATATTGGCGAGAACAATATGAACCCCCAAAAGCAATTAGCAAATACATCGTAAGTATAAAATCAGCTAAACTAGATTGGCGTACTTTTGGAGGTATCGCTGAATCTGCAATTTATCCTTCCTATTATTTAAATAAAATTGATGGTGCAGCCTATCTTGAAAAATATCAATTTGAAATGATGCCAGGTAGTGGACCCTACGAAATTGATGATACCCAAACTACTCAAGAAGATAATGGAATTATTGTTATGAAGAGAAATGAAAATTACTGGGCTAAGGATCATGCAAGAAACATTGGGTTAAATAACTTTGATTATCTTCGATTTCTATTTATAAATGATGAGAATCAAATGGTAGAAAGATTTTTCAATGGGGATTATGATATATTTGGAGTGGGACGCTCACAATGGTGGATGCAAAGATTTATTGCTGATGAATATGATGTAATTAAAAGAGGTTTAGTACAAAGAAGAAAAACAATAACACATTTGGCAGAAGGGGTTGGAGGAATCGCATTTAATTCAAAAGCATGGCCATTTGACGATATTAAAGTACGTGAGGCATTCTGTCATTTATGGAATGTGGAAGAATTAAATCAAACATTATTTTTTAATCAATATTATAGAAAAAATTCATGGTTCCCATTTAGTAAATATGAACATCCTGATAATCCATCACAAGATTATAATCCTGATTTAGCACTTCAATTACTGAAAAGTGCTGGATGGAAAAAAGAAAATGGAAGTAAATGGTTATCAAAAGATGGAAAAGAATTTGCAATTGATATGTACGTTACACAGGGAAGTGATAGATATTTAAATCCTTTTGTCGCAGATCTTGAAGAGGTAGGTATTAAATTAACTTTAGTTGTTATTCAAAATCCATTTGATAAATTTATTGATAAAACATACACTATTCATCAAGGTGGTTGGACTGGATCTAGTACTCCATCACCTGAAGGAATGCTACACTCAAAATATGCCGATAAAATTGATGTGACCAATGCTACTAGTATGGCTAATCCAGCCATCGATTCACTAATTGAGTTATACAATAAAAATTGGAATGTTGAAGAAAGAATCCCAATTCTTCAAAAAATTGATAGCATTGCTACCAGAGAATATCACTGGGCCTTTGGTTGGGCGGGTTTATATGGTAGAAGAGGTTTACATTGGAATCGATTTGGCATCCCTGAACATGGCCTTGGATATGGATATGGAGTGTACAAAAAATATTGGGGTTCATGGGGATCTCCATTATTGCTTTGGTGGTCAGACCCAGAGAAGAAGAGGTTACTTGAAGAAGCTAAAAAAAATAACTTAAAAAATCTTCCTATAGAAGAAGAACTTATTGATTATTGGGACGTTTTAAGTAAATAATTTTATGTTTGAATATACTATAAGAAGATTATTACTTATGATTCCAACTTTTCTTGGAACCACTTTATTGGTATTTACTATTCTTCAAATCGCTCCTGATGGACCTTTTGAAAGAGCTGTAAAACAATTAAAGGCAGGTCAAGCTGGGGGCGGAGAAGGTGGAAGCAGCGTTGGTGGTGGAAATAGTTCCAGTAAAAGCAATGAACTAACACCTGAATTGCTTGAAGAAATGAGAAGGCAATATGGACTTGATAAACCAATTTTAGTTAGATATTTAATTTGGCTAGGAGTATATCCAAAAGAAATCAATACAAAGACACTAGCATTTGGGGAAGAATTCCGTGAAACAATTCAATCAATTGAAATTAATCAATTTAAAGAATTTTTACTGCAACGATATGTTAAGGTAGAGGAAAATAATGGTGAAATAACTATTATAGAAACAGGGGCAGGTTTAGAATTTGAATTGCCAAGCTTAGAAAAATTACAATCTAATTATGATATTGATGATAATAAAAAAGAATTAATCGAATTTTATAGAACTCATTATGAAGAATTACCAAATAAATCTCAATATATTAAAACATGGTATCACTCAAATTGGGAAATAAAAGAAATAAATGAAGAAAAGCAAGAAGTGGTAATTACTAAAAAAGCTAATAAAGGAATAATAAACGGATTTCTTGGTTACTCTGAAATGAGAGGAAAAAATGTATCTACATTGATTGGTGAAAGATTATATATATCAGTAATATTTGGATTATCAGGATTCTTATTATCATACTTAGTTTGTATACCACTAGGAATTGCTAAAGCGATTAGACATGGTTCAAGATTTGATATCTTATCAAGCGCAGTAGTCTTTATTGGCTATTCAATCCCTGGGTATGCACTTGGTGTCTTATTATTATCTATATGGGGAGGTGACCTTTTTCCTTTATATGGATGGAGGTCAGCAACAGATATTTGGAATAATTTAACCTTTTTTGAAAAAATAGCAGATCAAATTTGGCATGCCTTTTTGCCAGTATTATGCTATGTGGTTGGCTCCTTTGCAACCTTAACAGTATTGATGAAAAATGCTCTAATGGAAAATTTAAGTCAGGATTATGTTAGAACTGCTTTTGCTAAAGGATTGTCAGAAAAAAGAGTAATATTTTATCATGCAGTTAGAAATTCACTGATTCCACTAGCTACAGGCATAGGCTCATTGATTGGTTTGTTTCTAGCTGGATCTTATTTAATTGAAATGGTATTTGGAATTGATGGCATTGGTATGCTCGGACTACAAGCCCTATTAGATAGAGATTATAATATTATTATGGGCAACCTCGTAATATCAATTATTATTGTATTGATTGGGAATTTAATATCAGATCTTACCTATGCAATGATTGATCCAAGAATAAGGTTTAAATAAATGAATGCTATAAAATCAGATTCAATTTTAAGAAAAAGAATTAGAAGATTTAAATCAATCAAGAGAGGATATTATTCGCTTATTATTTTAATGAGTATTTATTTAATTTCATTATTTGCTCCTTTCTTAATTAATAAAACAGCATTAATGGTTTGCTATGCAAATAATCAATATGATAAAGGGGAGCCATTTGATGATTTAAATGGTAATACAATATGGGATAATAATGAAAAATTTAAAGATAAACATCGTTATTATTTTCCAATTTTTGGAAAATATTATGAGGCTAACTTTTTTGGACAAGATTCAATAATGGGGAAGAAAAAATTTGGTTCTCCTCATTATAGACTGCTGCAAAAAAATTTTAAAAAAGAAGATAATGGCAACTATGTGATTATGCCATTTTATCCATTTGATCCATTTGAAGATGCAATATCAGAAAGAGATGAATTATATGAAGATAGAAATAATAATGGACAATGGGATGAAGGTGAAGTGTTTGTGGATGAGAATGGTGATGGAAAACGTAATGACTATGGCCCTGTAACATTTCCAAATACAATTAACCTTTTAGGTACTGATAATCAAGGACGAGATGTATTTGCAAGATTAATTTATGGATTAAAAGTATCACTCACATTTGCATTAGTAGTTACAGTTTTTTCATACTCTATAGGAATCATTGTTGGTGGAACACTTGGTTATTTTGGAGGGAAAGTAGATTTATTAGGATTGAGAATAATTGAAATTTGGTCAGCAATGCCATTTTTATTCTTAATGATGATTCTAGGACAAATATTTAAACCTAGCATTATGTTATTAGCATTTATGTATATGTTTATAACTGGCTGGATAGGTATTAGTTGGTATGTAAGAGGCGAGTTTTACAGAGAAAAAGCAAAAGATTATGTTTCTGCAGCTGTATCAATGGGGCAATCAACTTGGAAAATTATTATTAAACATATTCTACCAAATGCGCTAACACCTATTATTACATTTGCTCCATTTGCGGTTATTGGTTATATATCATCTTTAGTGGCTCTTGATTTTTTAGGTTTTGGACTACAGCCACCTACACCAAGTTGGGGTGAGCTATTAGTGCAAGGAAAAGGAAATTTACAATATTGGCATTTGATTATAGTGCCTTTATCTGCAATTGGAGTAACACTATTTTTAATTACATTTATAGGTGAAGCAATTAGAGAAGCTTTTGATCCGAAAGTTTTTTCAAGATTAAGATAAATTATGAGTAAAGAAAAAATTATTGAAATAAAAAATCTTAAAACTTACTTCTATACAGAAGGCGGGACAGCTAAAGCTGTCGATAATGTTTCATTTGATGTTTATAAAGGTGAAGTTTTGGGTATTGTTGGAGAGTCTGGCTCAGGTAAATCTGTAACTTCTCTATCTATTAATAGATTAATTCCAAATCCTCCAGGAGAAATAGTAAGTGGAGAGATTCTATATAAAGGTATAAATTTATTAAATTTATCATATGAAGAAATGAGAAATTATAGGGGAAAAGATATTTCTATGATTTTTCAAGAACCTATGACATCACTGAACCCTGTATTGAAAATTAAAGTTCAGATGAATGAAATTCTGATTAAACATCAAAATCTCAGCGATGAGGAAGCAACACAAAAAAGTATTGAAATGCTAGAAGCTGTTGGTATTCCTGAGCCTGAAATAAGAATTAATGAATATCCTCATCAATTCTCAGGCGGTATGAGACAAAGAGTTATGATTGCAATGGCTCTGCTATGCAACCCATCAATTTTAATTGCAGATGAACCAACAACAGCATTAGATGTAACTATACAGGCGCAAATTTTAGATTTAATGATGTCACTTAAAGAAAAAAGAGAGGATGCAGCTATACTATTAATCACACATGATTTAGCTGTTGTTGCTGAAACCTGTGATAGAGTTATAGTAATGTATGGTGGAAAAATACAAGAAATTGCTCCAATTGATGAATTATTTAGCAATCCACTTCATCCGTATACAAAAGCATTAATGAATTCTATACCAAGAATGGATTTAAAAGAAAAAAGATTAAAAGCTTTAAAAGGAATGGTTCCATCACTACTCGAAATGGGAGATGGTTGTAAATTATGTTCTAGATTTAATCCTGAAGACTGTGCATGTGGTGGTACAGGAAAAGAACCAAAGTTATATGAATATTCTCCAAACCATTTTGTGAGATGTAATCCAGATATTTTTAAATAAATGAAGAAAAAAGAAGAAATATTAAAATTAAATAATTTAAATGTAGAGTTTCCATTATTTGGAGGGATCTTTCAAAGAGAAGTGAGTCATGTTCATGCGGTAAAAAATGTAAGTTTCTCTGTTAAAAAAGGTGATACTATTGGTATAGTTGGAGAATCAGGTTCAGGAAAATCTACTCTGGGAAAAGCTATTCTAAATGTACTAAAATTAACTGCTCCAGATGTACGAGTCTATGGAGATATTATGTATAAACATGATGGAGAGTTTATTAATATATTAACACAAAATCGAGAAACAACATTACAACTAAGACCTAACATTCAGATGATTTTTCAAGATCCTTATTCTTCGTTAAATCCAAGAATGATTGTTAAAGATATCATACAAGAACCATTAGATATCCATACTAACTTATCTCAAAAAGAAAAAGAAGATAAAGTATATTGGCTTTTAAATAAGGTAGGATTATCAAAAGAGCAAGCAACAAGATATCCTCATGAATTTTCAGGTGGACAAAGACAACGAATCGGAATAGCTCGTTCTTTAGCAACAGAACCAAAAATTATTATAGCAGATGAACCTGTTTCAGCATTAGATGTATCAATTCAAGCTCAAGTAATTAATTTAATGATGGATCTACAAGAGGAGTTTGATCTTACAATATTATTTATTGCTCATGATTTATCAGTAGTTAAACATATTTCAACTGAAGTCGCGGTAATGTATTTGGGTGAATTAGTTGAATATAATGAAACAAAAGAAATATTTAATAACCCTCAACATGATTATACAAAAAAATTACTAACTTCAATCCCACAACCTAACCCTAAAGATAGAGAAAAAAGAAAAAAAGATAGACTTAGTAATAATAAATAAATCTCAATTTAGTATCTAAGTAATAATATATGTATCCTTGATTTGATTAGTAATAGATTGAATATTTTCTTTATGATTAGAAAATAATCGACATATTACATCACCTTGTTGTATTAGATTATTATTTTTTTTGAAAAATTTGATTCCTGCATTATTATCTATTCTACCATTTGAAATGGTCAAAAAATTAATAATTTCACCAATTTTTTTAGTATCTATATATTTAAAACAACCATCATTATCAGCGATAATATCTATACTATGTTTATAATTAAAATTTATTTTTTTATAATCACCGCCATGCTCATATATCATATTACATAATATTTCAAAAGCACTACCATTATTTATTACATTAATCATTCTTTGTTTAGGATTGTCTTGTCCAGCCATAGTAAGTGCTATTTCACCTAAATTAAATACAACATCCATTAAATCCTTTGGCCCATTACCTTTTAAACATTTAATAGATTCGTAAATTTCACATCGTAATCCTGCATAATTTCCAAGTGGTTGGTTCATATCAGTAGTGGTGTAATTAACATCTACATTAAATTCATTTCCAATTAAAGATAATAAGTTCCCTAATTGATTTGCTTCTTTTAAATCTGGAATAAATGCTCCATTACCTATTTTAATATCCAGAACTAACCCCTGAATACCCTCAGCAATTTTTTTACTCATTATACTTCCACAAATAAGTGGAAATGAAGCCACCGTATCTGTTTCTCCTCTAAGTTTATAAATCTTACGATCAGCCGGACAGATTTCATCAGTTTGACCTATAATTGAAATGCCAACATTTTTTACAATTTCTTGAAACCGGTTAGTAGACAATAATCCATTATATCCAGGGATTGATTCCAGTTTATCTAATGTTCCTCCCGTATGCCCTAAATGTCTACCCACTATCATGGGAACATAACAATCACAGGCTGCTAATATTGGGCCTAATATAATAGATACTTTATCTCCAATTCCACCAGTTGAATGTTTATCTACTATATATCTATTAAGATTATTAAACTGAAGTTTTGTACCTGAATTAATAATAGCTGATGTATAGGCAATCGTTTCATCAATATTCATTCCATTATTGAAAATAGCTTTTAACCAAGATGTCATTTCATTATCAGAAATTTTATCAGTTAAATATGAATTAACAATATAATCAATTTCAGAAGAACTATGCTCTTTATGAGAAGCTTTATCATTTACTAACATATTAATATTAAACATATATAATTAACCAAATGGGTGAGGCAGCAATTCTTTAATGCTATGTGTTTCATAATCATCACCTAAACCATTTGAAACATAAATTGGAATATCACCTAAATATTCATAAATAATTTGGCGACATGGCCCACATGGTTTAGCTCCTAATTTAGAAACAACAGCAATAGACTTAAATTGAGTAATTCCCTGAGCAAGCGCAGAATAAATTGCAACACGCTCTGCACATATTGTACTTGGATATGCAGCAGACTCAATATTACAACCTAAAAAAACTTGGTTATCATTAGATAATAAAGCACATCCAACATAAAATTTGCTATACTGAGCTTGAGCATTAAGCTGAGCACAAACTGCTTGTTTAATTAAATCTAAAGGTGACATAAATATTAATCCTCCTAAAAAATATTATCTAATAATATGCTCTAAATGTATTTTTAACTCTTTCAGAAAAAGTAAAATATGGTATCCAAATAATAGTAAATATAACGCTTTGAATAAATTCTTTATAATCATACCATTTTAATGTATAGGATGATTTAGAAAGCATATATAACACAAACAAACTATATAAAATAGATATTAAATAAAAAGCTTTTATTTGCTCAGGCAATCTATAATCTTTATTAAAAAATAAAAATGTTATATAGCTTAAATAAAAAATAAACACTATATCTGTCATAGCTAATAAATTAAAAATAGATGCTATTTTTGGATCTATCGTTGGTATGAAAATTCTTAATATATAATAATTTTCAAATAATGTAATCAGTATAGTTATAGGCAACCAAAAAGCATGAAACCTTAACCACCCCTCTATACCTGTTAATGTATCTTCCTTAGGTCCCATATATTAAAATTGAATCTTAATTAATAATTTTTAATTGGCGCAATTGTTTTGCGGTTTCTACAATAGAATCTTCAATATTTCTAGGTTTCCAATTTAAAATATTATAGGCATTTTCTGAATGTACTATATACTTTTTACCTAATCGATCTAATGCTAATTCTGCTTCCTTATCAAAAAGTGCAAATATTCTAATAAATATATTAGGCACTACATACTTAGGAGCTTTTTTGAAATTATTTGTACGTAAAATATCAGCTACTTTTGAATACCACATAGTATGTGAAGATAATAAAAACCTTTTACCTGAAGCATTTTTATTTAACATGGCTTCAATATGCATATCTGCTACATCTCTTACATCAACAAGATAAATTCCAAGCTTAGGAATAAAGGGCATCGAACCATCTAATAATTTTCTTATAGCTAAATTTGATGTGCCCATATCATCTGATAGCGAAGGACCAATTACAACTACTGGATTTATTGCGCATACTTCAATTTTTTTAGATTCATCTAAACTATTAATATAATCCCATAAAAATTCTTCAGCTTTAGTTTTACTAATATTATAAGCATGTTTTTCATTATTTAAATTTGTCCAATCATTATCACCAAATTCCATTTTATTCCTACCGCCACTAATTGCTGCAAAAGAAGATGTCATTACAAAACGTTTTACTTTATGTTTCACTGCTGCTTTCAAACATCTCTGAACACCTTCCACAGCTGGTTTGATTAAAGTATCTGGATTTTTAGGTGTCCCAAAAAGTACTGGAGAAGCTACATGCAGAACATAATCACATCCATTTACTGCATCATCCCATCCTTCATCTTTTAATAAATCTAATTCACAAAACTCAATTTTATCATTACAATCAACTACTTTAGAAATACTATTTAAAACTTCAGATTGACGTTTCATGTCTCTTAATGAAGTTTTTACAGTAAAACCTTTTTTAATTAATCCTGCAATACAATGCAAGGCAATATAGCCTGCTCCTCCACTTACAAATACTTTTGACATTATTTAATTTCCTCTAATTTATTCACAAAATATAATCTCATTAAATATGCAATGATGCCTGCAATAATACAAGAAAGACTAATTGCATACCATGCCCATAGAACATCTCTACCTAAAACTACAATAAATAAATACGTTAAAAAACATTGTAATATAATTACTCTAGAAAATGTAATTAAAATCATTGGCCAGGCAATGCTAATCGCTTGCATAGCCCGACTTGAAACCATTGTTAAGCCAATAAAAGGATATGCAAAAGCCATAATACTATAATAATCAATGGTACTCTGTATTGCACTTTCCTTCATTAATAAATCTAATGTAGAATTAGAAGGAAAAAATAAAGGGGCGATATCATCAATAAATAATAAAGAAATAATAGAAAAGAATCCTCCTATTATCATCGCCCAAATAGTAGTATACCTAATCATTGGTTTAATTAAGTCATATTTTTTAGCGCCATAAAACATACCAATTACAGTAACCTGAGAAGTAGAAAGAGAAATCAATGCAAGAGTAGCAAAATTTTCAATTCTATTAGCTAAGTTATAACCTGCAACATGCGCATCTTCTACTAAAATTGTATTCATAATAAATAAACCACATGACATGATAAGCATAGATATGGAACTAGGAATTCCTAAATTAAAAATTTTTTTCCATATCTTAAAATTAATATTGAAATTCTGAAAGTTGAAATTACTATAAGTGATTTTTTTGATAAAAATAAAATAAAGAAATATTAAAATCACAATGATATGACTCACCATTGTAGCGTATGCTGCACCACTAATACCAAAATAATTAATAAAAAAGGGGTCCAGTATTATATTGAGAATAGTTCCAGAACCTAAGGCAGCCATTGGTACAATAGACTCTCCCTCTCCTATTAATATCCCTCTCAGAAAAATACCAAAAATCAAAAAAATAGACCCATAAGCCATAATATAAAAATAGTCTAATGCTAAACTTAATACCTTAGCATCCGCTCCTTGAAAGGCAATTACATCAGCACCAAATAAATATGTAAAAATTACATTTATAATTGCTAATAAGACAGCAATAACCAAACTATTTTGGGCTGTTTGAGAAACATTTTTCTGATTGTCTTCACCTATATATTGCGCGATAACAGTAGTAGTCCCTCCAGCAATGCCAAAAGTAATACCCATAATTATAAAGTAGAAAGGCATCACATACCCCAACGCTGATAAGGCAGCTGTACCATCTTCCCCTAACATACTGCCAACAAAATATGTGTCAACAAGTATATAAATAGAATTAACAAATAAACCTAACATCATAGGAATAGTTAATTTCCATAATGACATTCTTGGATTAGCTATGAATAGATTAAGTTTACTTTTAGAAGACATTATTTAATAAATTTTTCAAATCGTTTTAAATTTTTTTCTTGAAAAGTATCATCACTAATATTAGAATCTACTTCTAAATTATTAATTTTTAAAATAGTCCTATGATTATCTTGTACATTTGTAACATCAATCTTAGAAACTAAATAATAATTTTTAATTAATGAGTGATCATATATTTTTTGTTTTAATAAGTTGCCTTCTCTATCATAAGAATCTTCTTTTTTAATTAATAATTTATCTTTTGAAATCCAAGATACATGACGACTATATTCACTATCGTCATTTTTTGAAATTGATTCCAATACATAGATTGTATCATTAATCTCTAAAATATTATAATTAAAATCATCTAAATCACGAGATAACATATCTTCAAAACTTAAATCAGAGCCCATAAAAGAATCTGATTGATTACTTGAAGAAATCCGTCTAATTTTTTTTAATTTTGGAATGAATAAACTTAGTTTATCGCTATCTTCTGTTTCAACTTTTAAAAATCCTACTCCTTTGTCACGCTTTGGAGTTTTAAAAAAAAGTAACATTTTATTACCATCATCTGTTGTGATTGAAAACATTTCTTTAGTTTTTTTTCTATCTTTTTTAAGATTAATAAGTGTCATTGAAATTTCAGATTTAGAACTTTGAGGTTGTTCTTTATCATCAATCATTTGTGCTAATTGATAGCCTGTTATTTCAATGCAAAAAATAAAATTAAATATTAAATAAAATAAAAAATATTTATACATAAAGAAACCCTATACCTTTTTAATTTTTAAAATTTGAATTAAACTAGCAAGAACTGTAAGTGTACCAAATGAAGTAGATATCATTGCAAATACCATTAAGCCACCCATATGATTTAAAGGAATTAAAATAGAAAATAATAAAGCTATAAATCCCATATTTGATACAACATCCAAAAGTACGGGATAACCCACATCCTGAGAAGTTTTTAAATTAATCTTATTGACATTTACATTGTTAATTAAATTTCTACGATAATCTGATATATAATGAATTGAAAAATCAACTCCTACCCCAATAATAACAGCTGATAATAATGCAGTCATATGATTAAGATCTACTCCAAAAATCCCCATTAATCCAAAATTTAATATTACAGCTGAAGCTAATGGTACAATTGATAATAAGCCCCATTTAATGGATCTAAAAAATAATCCCGTTATAAATAATATTAAAATAATGGATAATAGAATGCTAGTGATAGAAGATTGTACAATAATATTAACAAAATCATTAATAAAAACTGACAAACCTGAAATTTGAGCATGAGATTTTTTATGATCAAAGTGTTGATCAATATAATTTTCTGTCTCAATAATTAAATCCTGTATTTCAGCAGTAGAAATAGTTTTAATCATAGCCGTAATTAATAATTGATCCAATTCAAAAAAATCTTCATCATAGTCTTGGCCTAATAATGTAATTAAATCATCTTCAATATCTGATTTGTCACTAATACTTAACATGGAATAAGTGCCTGACAATAATGAATCATTTGGAATAAATTCAGAATCTGCCCCCAAATAAGCCTTATATGATTGCCCTAATATATCTATAAATGAAAAAGCCATACTAATCTGATCATTTTTTTCTAAGAATTCTTGAAGTCTATATATTTTTAAATAAGTTTCATAATCAGGCTCTCCATCAGCATCCGTAATATTAGCTGCTAATTTAATTGATAAATTCATAGTACCTGTAAAATTCTCATCTACAAATATAGTGCTCTCTCTTATAGGATTGCCCTTCTTATAAAACTTAATTACATTCACCTCAACATTAACAAACCAAATTCCAATCATTGAAATTAATACTATAAATAAGCCACCAAATAAAACATTCTTTGGCTTGTTAACTACAATTTGACCCAAACGCCCAGTTAAACGTTCCAATAGACTTTCATTTGCAATTGCCTTGGAATTGATTGCCCAATTTTTAAGCGCAATTAAAGAAGGAAGCATTGTACAAGATAAGAATAAGGCCCACATAACCCCAAAAGCAATACCAAATGAATAGCCAATCATATATTCAAGTGGTGAAGAAATCATCGTAATGAAAGCTGCAGAAGTAGTAATTGACGTTAGAAAAATTGGCTGAGTCAACGTATTCATAGTAATTTGAAGCGCTTTTTTTTGATTTTTACTAGCACGTAATTCTCTAAAAAATCGAGAAACAATATGCACACCATCTGAGTTTGCAATGGTAAGTAAAATAATAGGCATAGAAGTATTCATCATAGTAAAATCAAAATAATTACTACCTGTTAAATATCTCATCCAACCCATAAAACCAATCATCGCTAAAAAGGAACAAATAATAGTTACAAGAATAATAAAGACTGCATAAAGACTACGAAGATTCATAAATAAAATAATAAACATAATAATAATACCAATAGCCATTAATGTACTAACATCCTTTTTAATTAAAGCTGGTGTCTCTCCAGCTAAATAAGGTTGCCCAGCAAAATGAATATCATAGTCACCTAAATACTGATAAGCTAAATCTTTAACTTGTAATACAATATCAGAAAAACTTGAATCATCAATGGGTCTTATGGCAATATTTAAATAATCATTATTATTACTAATGATACGTTTTTTTTGATCTGGATTATTTTCTAAGTAAATATGTATATCATTTAAATAGGTATTAATAAGTGAGTCATTTGCAAAGTTCTTTAAGAAATTTTTATTTTGTAATAAACCAATATCTAAATAATCTTCATCTCCATCAATTTTGTTGTATGTTGATAATGAAATAACCTTATCAACTTTATCTGATAACTCTTTCAAAACTGCTTCAGTAAAAAGTTGACTTTGTACTATTGCCCATTTATCATCTAATATGTTACCACAATAATCATTAGACCTTCCAAATGCAACAAAGATAAACTCTGTTTGACCAAATTCTTCCTGAATATCATCCCAAATAAGTTTGGATTCCATATTTTGAGGAAAGGTTTTTACTAAATCATCATCAATCTTGAAAGTTTTAAATCCCCAAAAAACAAATAGTGTGCAAAAAATGGAAATAATCAATGTCCTGATTGGATAATTGATAGATTGATTAACAAGATTATTTTTTATTTTTGAAAACATTGATTTATATAATTATTTCTATTTAAAGTTAAACATTATTTCGTAATTTTTGCATGTAACATTTTATTAAAAATTTGGAGAACAAATTATGTTCCGTAATATGAATGATTTCTTAGATTCAGTTAAGTCAAAAAATCAAAATGAAACAGAGTTTCACCAAGCTGTGCATGAAGTAATAGAATCAATCTGGGATTTTGTATCAGATAATCCACAATATCAGTATAATGCAATACTTGAAAGAATTACTGAACCTGAAAGAGTGCTAATGTTTAGAGTGCCATGGACAGATGATAAAGGAAATATTCATGTTAATAAAGGATTTAGAATTGAATTTAATTCAGCAATTGGTCCATACAAAGGAGGCCTAAGATTTCACCCTTCTGTGAATTTAAGTATTCTGAAATTTCTAGGATTTGAGCAGGTTTTCAAAAATAGTTTAACTACGCTTCCAATGGGAGGTGGAAAAGGTGGGTCAGACTTTGACCCTAAAGGAAAATCAGATGCAGAAGTAATGCGATTCTGCCAGTCATTTATGACTGAGTTATGCAGACATATTGGGCAACATACTGATGTGCCTGCAGGTGATATTGGTGTTGGTGGTAGGGAAATAGGCTTTATGTTTGGTCAATATAAAAGAATTAGAAATGAATTTACAGGAGTCTTAACTGGCAAAGGTTTAAATTGGGGCGGTAGTTTAATTAGACCTGAAGCAACAGGCTATGGAGCAGTATACTTTGCTCAGGAAATGCTTAAAACTAAAAAACAAAGTTTTGAAGGTAAAACTGTTGCTATATCAGGCTCTGGAAATGTAGCTCAATTTGCTGCAGAAAAAGTGATAGAGCTTGGTGGTAAGGTTATTACACTATCAGATTCATCCGGTACGATTTATGATGCTAATGGAATTAATACTGAAAAACTTGAATATGTAAAAGATCTAAAAAATAATAAACGAGGCAGAATTCAAGAGTATACTAAAAAGTTTAAAGCAGAATATTTTGAAGGTTCAAGACCTTGGAACCAAGCATGCGATGTAGCATTACCATGTGCCACTCAAAATGAAATTAATCTAGAGGATGCCAAAACATTAATTAA
>MDSZ01254980.1_pt1 | contig 19032 bp, 18 predicted proteins | sample 811201 | NCBI WGS metagenome assembly MDSZ01 (sample SAMN05326647, study PRJNA326480) | marine metagenome | isolation source: seawater | place: Indian Ocean: North | collected 2010
TAACATAAATCATATGATCTTCTTTGTTTTTTACATCAACTTCTAACATATAGTTATCAGGTAGATCTTCTAATTGGTCAAAATCCATATGAATAGGAATACAGCTCAATCTTTGTTTGAGAATTTCATTATGCAATCTAGAAGTATTTGATATAATATTACATTTATTTTCATCATGTGTTTCTGTTCTAATAACAACACAAGGTATTTCACTTAATATAATACGTCTTAATGCATTTGCTAAACTTACATTCACTTTACTAAGTGTAAATTTAAACATCTCATTGTCTTCAGAAATTTTAATATGTGGTTCCATTTTATATTTTAATTATAAATTATAACAATATATTTAAATCAATTTTTATAATGCATTGATTTAAATTACCTTAACATCATAAGGATGATTAATATAAACATAAGAATAAATGGTAATAAAACTAAAAACCAAGCAATACCAGTTGCTCCGGCATTGCAAATTAAGTTTAATACCCATGTCCAAAATAGAATGTATAATACTTTTATTAAAAATATTAATGTTGTGCTTGTTACTTCACAACTATAATCACCTAAACAATAAGTGTTAACATTACCATAATTTTGAACGCTTGCAACAATCAAGAAAATAGAAGAAATTACTAAATAAACATAAGATGGAGTACATAGATTTTTAAAAAAACTTTTGACAGAATTTGCCATTATATTATATTGTTATAAAAAAATTATGCCATAGGTACAGAAGTAGAAGTAATAGATTGTCTTGTTATATCGCCACCTCCATTACTTTCTTGAGATAAAGTTAAATTGGATATTCCACTTGCACCAGTACTACCTCCTTCTTGAAACGGAGCTCCACCAATTCCTGTTAATGTTGCACCACCTTTGATTTTTTTACCTCCTGGAACGGGTCTTCCAATAGATGTAGGATCTTTATTTAATGGATAATAATGACTTAAACTCATACCACCACGAGATTTACCACGAGATTTAGATTTAGAACGAGAAAGCTTCATAGATTTAAGTTTTTTTGCGGATTTGTATTTGTATCCCCCTTTTTTATAATTTCTTTTAGTTTTTCTTGTTTTTCTTTTTTTACCTCCACCAATTATTGGTTTTGGATTTACATTTGCTTCACAACCACAAGAGCTCATTATAATATATAATTACAAAATATTTTATATTATAAAAATTATTCGATATCTACATGTGTAAGCATATGTCTACGACAACAAGGATCTCTCAATTTTAGTTCGTCTAAAACAATGCCTTCGGGTGTTTTGTCAATATTATTGTTTGTTAAATATTCAACTTTTTCTAAGGATTTATTGTCTCTCAATTTAATTTTACAGACTTGTTCAGAATAATATCTGTACTTATCTGCTAGTACATTACCGCATGTGAAACATTTAATAGGAATAATCATAGTATTTTATATATATATATTATAATTATTTTTGTAAATCAATTTTCTAATTTAATATTATATGAAGTATAGTAAACATATAATATTATTATTATTAATTTTTATATCTTTAGCATTATCCTATACAATTTATGAAGGTTATCAAGGTACCGCTGCATCTATTTACGCAGATCAAATGAAACAAGGTGATGGAGAATGGAATGAAAATAATCCTCAATATACATATGATACAAATACAGAAATAGATTATAGTTCATTAAGAAATGATGACGATGGAATATTATCTTCTGGAGAAATAAAAGAAATTAATAATTATGAAATAATAACTTCAAAAATTGCAGATTTAGAAGCAGCCATTGAAAGTACAGATGATTCAATAGAATGGCCAGAAAATCAAGAAGAAAAAACATTATTAACAGGATATAATAGCAAAGTTAATCAAAATTATAGTCCAAATAAGCAATCAATAAAAGATATGTCAATAGATGAATTAAATATTGCAATAGAAAGTATAAAAAAATGGCGTTCATATAAACCTGCTCAACCTAAACCAAGTACATCAGTTTTAGATAAATTAGAAAAAATGGAACTTATGAGAGCAAAAAAAAGAGAATTGGAAAATTATAATAAACAATTACAAACAGAAACCGCACTAGGTTCATTTTTGTTTGAAGATACATCTTTAACAAGTGATAGACATTTAGTTAGTCCAAATGAAATGAGATATAAAAATTCTAATTTTATTCCTGTATATGAAGATTCCGTATTTTTAAGCAGAACTTCTGATATTAGTCATTCTAAACCAATATATGATAGTGCTTCTATGTTGGCAGGATTTTGTCATTATGATAATAGAAATAAAAACAAAATAGAAAATAAATGTTTAGAATTAGAAAATAATGTTTGTGCTTCAACATCATGTTGTGTATTATTAGGTGGTAAGAAATGTGTTGCTGGAGATACAAGTGGACCTTATATGCGTTCTCATTATAATGATTTATCATTAAATCCAAAAGATCATTATTTTCATCAAGGAAAATGTTATGGTAATTGTATTACTGGTCCATTAAGTAATTAATATTTATAAATACCATAATAAAAATATAAAATTGTTAAAATTAATGCATAAAAGAATGTTAAATAAACTAGAAAATCGCTGGAAAATGTGGGTAATATTAATACAATTGCACCTATAATTCCTGTTAATATTGTACCGATTAAAGCATGTCGTGTGAAATCGTCAATTGCTTTTCTTCCGCTATCTCTTGCAGCCATATTAATAAAAAAGAAAAAAGTAATAGGAATTGTCCAAACGAAACCTAGTATTCTATAAAGACTTGATTGTTTATCACCTCCATATATACTAGATAAAAAAGAAATAAATCCTAAAATTATTGCACCAATTAACGCATCAATTAATACACTCTTCATATATATTATAAATTATAAAAATATAAAGATATTGATTAATTAATAAATAATATGGATTTAGATTGGAATTCCATTACTGATGCACCAAATTTTAATAGTGCATTGAAAGATTTTGAAACAGAAGCTAAAGTAGTATCTGTATATGATGGAGATAGTATAAGAATTATATTTCCTTTGCATGGTACTTTATATAAATGGAATTGTAGATTGTATGGAATTGATACACCAGAAATACGTACAAAATGCGAAGTAGAAAAAGAATTTGGATTAAAAGTACGAGATACATTACGTGAAAAAATATTACGAAAAGTTGTAACAGTACAATGTCATGAGTTAGATAAATATGGTCGTTTATTAATTGATGTTTTTTGTGATGGTTCTAATGTAAACAATTGGCTAATTGATGAAAAATATGCATTTAAGTATGATGGAGGAAAGAAATCATCATGGAGTGATTATTTAAAAAATAATTCAGTTAATTAATAGAGTTTTATATTTTATTTCATTCATTACTTTTCGCAATGCTCGAATAGCAATATTTTTTCTTATTTTGTCATTGTTTTTTCGCATTTCTTCATGTCTTTTACAAATAAATAGAATATCAATAGTTTCATTACTGTTTTTAAACATTTTATAACTTATAAAATAATTTATAAAATTTTATGCTTCCAATAATTTAATTCCTTTTGTTGTTTTTTTCTTTTTCATTTTTTTATCTTCTTGATGTATTTTCAAATGACATTCTTCACATAAACTTGCTAAATTACCAGGTGAATTTTTATGAAAATTATCAATATAACCATTTGATTGTGCGTCTTTTTGTGGAAATAAATGATGCGTTTCACTGGAAATTTTTATATTGCACATTTCGCATATACTATTAATTTTTTTTGCATTATAAATGCATTTCTTGTTTGAAAGCTCTCCTCTGTTTTCTGGAAAGTATTTATTTCTTAATTCATATGCTTTATCTAAAAAATCGTTTTCTAAATATAATGATTTACATACTTCCAATCCATACATTCTTGTTCCTGCTCCTAATTTAAGTTTTCTATCATATATCAAACAATCATTTTCTCTATCAAAATTAACATGCATATGATATATTTTTAATGCTTCTAATTGTTTAATCTCATCATAATTTAAAATTTCATGAAAATGTGTTGCAAAAATGAATGAACTATTATTTTCATATATTTTCATTAAACTTGTAACAAAAATACTTAATGCAGATTCAGTTTCTGTACCAGAACATACTTCATCTCCTAATATTAAACTATGTGGATCCGCCATTCGTAAAATTACACGTAATTCGGAAATTTCTACAGCAAATGTAGATAATCCTTTGAACAAATTATCATTTCCTAATATTCGCGAATATATTGCACTATATGGTTTATATAAAAAATGAGAACATGGTACATACATACCAGCTTGAGCTAATATAACAGCAATACCCAATGCTCTAATTAAACTTGTTTTTCCAACTGCATTTGTACCATATAATAATATACCATTTTGATTATTACAACCTAAATGAATATCATTTGTTACATAAGTTTCATTTGTTTGTAAATGCTCAATTAAACAATGTTTAAGATTTTTTGCTTTCACAAAAGATTTTTCACTATATTGATCAATTTCCGGTTTACAATAATTGTATTTGTTTGCAATATATACTTTTGTAACAAGGACATCTGTTTTTGCAGCAAAACAACATAAATCTTCAATTTTACTTAACCATTTTTCTTCTATTTTTTCTAATAGTTCATTAAAAATAATACTGATTGTAGCATTTATTTGATCTTGTAATTTTATTCTATTTTTTGTAATATGTGTTAACAATGGGAAGTTTATTTCATCAGATGATGTAGATGCCGATGATATTTTAACTTCACTTAATGAAAATGATTTGTTTAAAATTTCTACTTCTTGTATTTTTTGCTTATTTAATATTGTTTTTAATGTAGATGCTCTTTTTTTTGTTAACTGTAATGTTACTCCTGATTTTTCAGTTTGATGTTTTTTAATAAATTCTGTATCTGCATCTTTTTCACTAGTTCTCATTAAGTTATTAAATAATGCATGTATTCCATCAAACATTTCTTCATTTTCTTTTTGATCATTAATTAAATTATCTAGATCTTGTGAAACACCTTCTTTAATAAAATTAATTTCAAATGTTTGTAATGTTTGTATTTTTCTACAATCTTCAATAATAAAATGATTGTCTATGAAATTTTTTATTTTATTTATGTCTTCTTCTATATTTTTATTATTTGTTAAATAATCGTATATTTCATCATTTTCAATATTCTCAAATAGTGTTTGTATTATGTTTAAACTATTGTATAATTGCCATATATGAAACGGATAAATTTTTCGTATTAACATTTGTCTGAGTATTTTTTCCATATCAGGTAGAGAACTTAATGTTGTTCTTAAATAATCTACCTTATTTCTATTAAAAATATCTATTTTTCTATATTCATTGTTAAGCCAGTTTTCATCAAAACAAGGGTTTGTTAATTGATGTTTAAATAAACGTTTTCCTCCTGAATAATTACATTTATTTAAAAAGTTTAAAACTGAAGATAGAGAACCATGATATTGATTATCGTCAATAATATTTAATTGTTTTAAAGTATGATTTGCTAAAATGGTTCTAGTTGAACTATTGTTAAATATAGGTAATGCTATTTTTTTTACTAATCCACTATTATGTTCTTGAATAAAATCTAATAAATAACAAAATGATTGACATGCAATAGTATACATATTGAATTCTTGACATTGATTTTTACATTCTTCATTAAAGAATTTTGATAATATTTGATGAATGTATGTTTGTTTTGTACAATTTTCTATTTTTTCATTTTTATCATTTATATTTATATTATGAATGCTAATATTATTAATTCCAATAAAGTTTTGTATAGTTTTTACAACATTGTTCTCAAATGGAGAAATAAAAATTAATTCACTAGGTGAAAAAACTGAAACAGCTCGTTCTAATTCATCAAATGTTGTAGGATTTAATAAATATTGTACTTCATGTTCAAAAATATATGATTTTCCAGTAAATATATTGATAATCGAAATACCATATATTAATCTTTCTTCAAAGTTCTGCTTTATTTTATCAATCCATACACACATAATATTATTTGTTATGTTATTTGATTTTGTATTTTCATTTGATAATAATGTACCTGGTGAATATATTCCTTCTAATTTTCTAATGATACCTGTATTTTTTTTTTCTTGTACATAAACAATCGCTGTATATCCAGCGTCTATTATTTTTGGAATAAACTTATCTAAAGAATAATCACGAAACCCAGCCATAATTACTTGTTTATTTTGATATAAACTTTTCTTTTCAGAAAAATTTAATTGACATATTGAACAAATATCTAATATTTGAGAACTTCCAATATTTCCATAACTATCTTTCAATCCATAAATTTCAAAAAATGCACCAACTTGCATTAATAATACAACCTTTTCACCATATTTTTCTTTATAGTCATTTGTTATTTTCAAATAGTCTTTAATAACTGAATCGTTCATTAGGTAATATATATATTAACTTTTAATATGTTTAATATATATTATTTAAACGTTGTTAATTGGTGTTGTTTCAGATGCTTCATTAATAACTCTATAATTATTATTTATTGTCCAAATTCTATATATTATAATTATATCACAAATAATGAAGGAAATACATAAAAATATAAGTATACTTTCAAGTTGTATTTGTATTATCATATATATTATTCTTCATTATAATTAAAATAATTATATAACAAATTATCAGGATTATGATTTTTAACGTCTCCACATATCATTGATGCAGTTTCATACATTTGTCTTAATACATCATTTGGTGCAATAGAACCAACTTTTATAAATCCTCGTTTTATAAGAAATTTTTTGACTTCATGAATAGGTGTTTGTTTTAATGAATATTTTTTCATAGTTATATTTTTTCTCATTTGGTTATTTGAAACTAAAACGGATACTTTTGGATATTTTTTAGATCTTCCAATTGAATAATTTCTTTTTATTGTTTTCTTTTTCAAAGTAGGTGTTTTATATTTATTTTCATTAATAATGGCTTGATTTTGTTTATATTCATTGATTTTACTTGCATTTTCCAATTTTTCTTTAGATGTTTCAACAATATAACTTTCAGATGGTTGTTCATAAGTTTTTTGAGTTTGGTTTTTCCAACTTCTGTATGTAGGCAAATATCCATTTTTTAAACAACCATATTTCGGCTCTTGTGGTATATTTAATTTAATTGGTTCATTATTTGTTACAATCATATTGTCCGATATTTCTTTTCTTTTTAGTTCATTAGGTACATTATTTTCTGAAGCAAAAATAGATCTATTTTTAATTGTTGAATTTAACTGTTGTTGTGGTTCCTTTTTCGCTAAATTATTTAAAAATTCTAATGAATCATCAAATTCTCCTTTTATTTCGTTTAAAACATCAGGTTTTGTTGATTTAATTTCTTTTATTTTTTCTTCTTGTTTATTACGTATAAGACTTAAAAGTTTACGTTTTATACTTTTACTTGTATCTTTATTTGATTTCACTTTTATGCTTTTTGGAGTTTTTGGTCTTTGTTTTCTTGTATTATTAGATATTTTAAATAAATCTGGACTTACTTTGATTTCTTTTATTCCACTCATTTATTATAAAAACAACTTATTTTTTTATAAATATTTACACATAAAGATTATAAATTATTTTTTTAACATAATTGTTATTTTTATTAAATTCATCAAAACCGTTTTTAATATCGTTTATATCAATTAATCTTTTATATTGATCATCTTTACCAAATACTCTTTTTGCATGTACGATTTTAATATTGGATATAAATTTTTCAATATCTCTACCAAAATTTTTAAAATAATCCATTTTATCTTCAAACCATTTTATGTTTATTATATTTTCTTCTAATTTCCAATTAATTTCTTCTATTTTTTTTTCAAAAATATCTAATAAATTTTTTGGAGTATAATTTTCTATTTTAAACCTCCATATAAATCTCGAGTCCAATCCTTTATTAATATTAAATAAGAGGTTATTAATATCTTCTTCATATCCTGCAATAATAACCATTAAATCATTTTTATGATTACTTAAATTTTCACATAATGTATCGATACACTCTTTTGAAAAACTATCTAAATCATTACTGTTTCCTAACGAATATGCTTCATCTATAAATAAACATCCACCTATACAACTTTTTATTACATCAGTTGTTTTTAATGCAGTTTGACCTAAATATCCAGCAACAAGATCATTACGTGTTACTTTTTTAAAAATGTTATTTTTAAGTATACCAATTTTTGAATACATTTTACCAATAATTTGTGCTATTTCAGTTTTACCTGTACCAGGTGGACCATAAATAACAGTATGTTTATAGTCACTTTCACCTTTTTTATTAATATGTAATTTTTGTAAAAAATATAAAAGTTGGTTTAATATTGCATTTTTGATACTTTCCATACCTATCATATTATTTAAATCAGTTAGTTCATTTTTAATAATATGAAGTGATTTTAAATCAATATTATATTGATATTTTTTTTGATAAGTAAATTTTTCAATAATGTTTAATAAATCTTGTAAACAATTAATATTTACATCAATAAATATTTTTTCTTGTTCTATAAATTTTTCATTTTTAACTTCATGTTCATTTTTCCAAATTTCATAATTATTTTTTTTTCTTTTTTTACTAAAATTTAAATCATATTCAATGTTATTGATTTTTATAATATTAATTATATCATTATAACTAGCATCTTTGTTTTTATAGTTATCTAAAAAATTAATATATTCATTCATTATTTAATTAGTGATTATTTTTCTAATATGTTTAAAAAATTGAATTATATTTTTGTAATAATATATTTAAATATATTTTAAAGTAATTTATAATGGCAAAGTCAACTATTGAATCTCCATTCGATTTATGTGATACAATTTCAAGCATTATTGATAATGAAAAATTAAAAATAAAAAATAATAACAATGATATTCTAAGTGACTTGGGAAGTTATATAGAAGAACCATATACTATTATTGAATCTTATTTTAAAGGTCAGCATTTGGATAGATTAGTTCGACATCAAATAGAATCTTATAATCATTTTGTAAATTTTCAAATTCAACGTACAATAAAAATGTTTAATCCGGTTGTTATTCACTCTGAAAATGATTATGTTGAAGAGCATGATCAGTATCTATTAGAAATATTGATATCATTTGATAATTTTAAATTATATCCGCCTCAAATTCATGAAAATAATGGTGCAACAAAATTAATGTTACCTCAAGAAGCTAAATTGAGAAATTTTACTTATTCATCAACTATGACAGTGGATTTAAATATTCAATATGTTATTAGAAATTCAGATAAAATGGATAATCCAAAAATAATAAATAAAACAATACCTAAGATAAATATTGGTAAAATGCCAATCATGATAAAATCGGCTATATGTACATTAACTCAAAATAGACATATATCTCATTTGTTTACTGGTGAATGTCCTATGGATTGTGGAGGATATTTTATAATAAAAGGTTCTGAAAAGACAGTATTAGGACAAGAGCGTGCTGCAGAAAATAGAGTATATTGTTTTGATGGTAAAAATACTACTCGATGGAAATATTATGCAGAAATAAAGTCTGTACCTGATTTTAAATGTATTTCACCAAAGCAAATAGAATTACTTATTGCAAGTAAAAATAACGGATTTGGTTATGGTATATTTGTTAATATACCACGTATTAAAAATCCAATTGAATTATTTGTTTTATTTAGAGCAATGGGAATATTAACTGATAAAAGTATTTGTCAATATATAATTCTTGATGAAACAAATGAGAAAAATGAAGAAATATTAAATTATCTACAAGCTTCTATATTTGATGCAAATAAGTATATGTCTCAAGATGATGCTTTAACCCATTTAATTGCATCTGTTACATATACACCAATAAATATGGATAAAGATACTGGTGCGCGTAAGAAGAAAGAATTTACATTAGATATATTGAATAATGATGTTTTTCCACATTGCAAAACACAACAACAAAAATTATACTTTTTGGGATATATGGCAAATTGTTTAATAACAACTGCATTGGGTTATAGATCAGTTGATGATAGAGATTCTTATATTAATAAACGAATTGAATTAACTGGAACTTTATTGAATAATTTGTATAGAAATTATTTTAATAAAATGGTTAAAGAAATGCATAAACAAATTACAAAGGAGATTAATAATGGATCATGGCGTTCTAAAGAAGATTATGAAAATATCATAAATATGACAAATATTTATAAAATTATAAAATCAACAACAATAGAAAATGGAATTACTCGCGCATTGGCTACAGGTGATTTCAGTATTAAACAAGCAAATACTACAAAAGTAGGAGTTGCTCAAGTATTAAATAGATTAACGTATTCTTCTAGTCTTAGTCATTTAAGACGTATTAATACGCCATTAGAAAAAAGCGGTGAATTAATTGCACCTCGTAAGTTACATAATACAACATGGGGGTTTTTATGTCCAGCTGAAACTCCAGAAGGTCAATCAGTTGGTGTTGTTAAGACAATTAGTTATATGACACATTTAACTATTGCAACAAATAGTTCTTCTTTATATGAATATGTTGAACCGTATATTCAGAAAGTAGAAGATACAAAATCAAAAGAAATGTATGATTTAGTAAAGGTATTTATAAACGGTTGTTGGTTAGGTGTAACAAATGAACCATCCAAATTATATGATAATATGAAAGATAAAAAGTATAAAGGAATTATAAATATTTATACTTCAATTATATTTGATTACAAGAATGCGGAAATCAGAATATGTAGTGATGGAGGAAGGTTGACTAGGCCAGTATTAAGAGTTAAGGATGGCAAAGCAATGATTACAAAAGATATAATTGAAAAATTATCAAAAGATGAATATTCATGGAATGATTTACTTATATCTTCCGTTCTTCCTGAATCAGTTATAGAATATATAGATCCAGATGAACAAAATCAGGCACTAATTTATTTGCGAACAAAAAATGAAAAAGTAAATAAATTGCAATATACTCATTGCGAAATACATCCAAGTACAATATTTGGTGTATTAGCATCTTGTATTCCATTTCCTGATCATAATCAAGCTCCAAGAAATACATACCAATCTGCAATGGCTAAACAAGCAGTAGGTGTATATGCAATGAATTACGACAAAAGAATGGATAAAACATCTTATGTTTTAACTTACCCCACTCGACCATTGGTAGATACTCGTTTGATGAATTTCATTCATTTAAATAAAATACCATCGGGTTGTCAGATACATGTTGCAATTATGACACATACTGGATATAATCAAGAAGATAGTGTATTGGTAAATAAGGGATCAATTGATCGTGGTATGTTTACAGCAACAATTTATCACACAGAAAGGGATGAAGATAATAATGTTATAAGAGATGAAATTATTCGTTGTAAGCCAGATAAAACTAGAACAAAAGGTATTAAATTTGGTAATTATAACAAGCTTAATGAAGAAGGATTTATACCCGAAAATACTATGATAGAAAATCGTGATGTTATTATTGCAAAGACAATACCAATCAAAGAAAATAGAAATGATCATACAAAAGTAATAAAATATGAAGATCAAAGTATTGTTTTTAGTACATCAGAAGAAACATATATTGATAAGAATTATACTGGTAGAAATGGAGATGGCTATAATTTTGCAAAAGTGCGTGTACGAATTCATAGAAAACCGGTATATGGTGATAAATTCTGTGTGAAAGGTACTCAACAAGTATTAACAAATAAAGGTTGGATACAAATAAAAGATATTAATATAAGTAAACATAAAGTTTGTACACTAGATAAAAATGAAAATTTACATTATGAATATCCAAAGGAAAAATTCATATTTGATCATGATGATGATATGTATAACTTGGAAACAAGTCAATTAAAAATTTCTTGTACATTAAATCATAAATTATACGTAAAACCTTTGAATAAGAATGAATATACTTTAATAGAAGCAGGTGATGTTTATCAAAATCAAATGCAGTTTCAGAAAACTATGAATAATAATTATTCAGATTTAGATAATGTAAAAATAGAAATAGAAGAATACAATATGAATTCTTGGTTAATTGTTCTTGGTTTATATGTCAATTTTGGTAAAATTTATAAACAACATCTTGAGTTTTATATAGCGAATTTAAGATTAATTCAAATATTAGAGAATTCATTATTAGAATTGAATATTAAATATATAAGAGAAAATAGTGGAAAAATAATTATTACAAATGATTATCCATCAATGTTTGTTCACTTTTATAAATTATCTTTAAATAAAGACTTTGTATTACCATGTTATGTATGGAATTTATCATTAGAACAATGTAGAAGATTAATGTATACTATATTAGATTGTGAATGTGGAAATAAAGACAGAGAAGGGTTTACATATAAATCATATAGTAAAACTTTATTGAATGAATTATCTAGATTAGCTTTACACTGTAATTGGTCTGCAGTAATTAAAGATGAAACAATATACATAATTAAACTATATAATCAACCGTATATAAATAAAACTATAAAAACAAAAGAAATAATAGATCATTATTGTGGAAAAATATATTGCATTGATATGCCTTCATCACATACTTATTATATGCGTGAAGATGAAAATAGTCCACCAATGATTGTTGGTAACAGTAGTAGACATGGACAAAAAGGAACATGTGGTAATATTATTCCTGAATGTGACATGCCTTATACAAAAGATGGATTGCGACCGGATATTATTATAAACCCTCATGCAATTCCATCTCGTATGACAATAGGTCAATTAAAAGAGACATTATTAGGTAAAGTCTTATTGGAATTGGGTATGTTTGGTGATGGTACAAGTTTTGGTGATTTAAATGTTACAACAATTGCAGAACAATTACAAAAACTCAATTATGAGAGTTATGGCAATGAAATAATGTATGATGGTTTAACTGGGCAACAGTTAGAAACAAGTATATTTATTGGTCCAGTATTTTATCAAAGATTGAAACATATGGTAAATGATAAAGTACATAGTAGGGCAACAGGACCTGTTGTTAGTTTAACACATCAACCTATGGAAGGTAGGTCTCGTGCAGGAGGATTAAGAGTTGGAGAAATGGAAAGAGATGTATTATTGTCTCATGGTGCAACACGATTTTGTAAAGAAAGATTATTTGATGTATCGGATAAATATCAAGTACATGTTTGTAAAAAATGTGGAATGATTGCATTGTTCAATGATGGACAAACAAATAAATTTTATAGTAAAAGTGATTTTACTATTCATCATTGTAAAACATGTGATAATAGAACAGATTTTGCACTTGTTGATATGCCTTATGCGAACAAATTACTTTTCCAAGAATTACAAACAATTAATGTTGTACCTAGAGTAATTGTTTAAATTATTCAATAGTTAAATAATAAGGATAACATTTATAATATGTCAATTCATTAATCATATTAGTATTTGATTTTTGCATTAACATTTTTTTTGTTTCTGTTAGATCAAATTCATTTTCTGATGGCCATGTAATATCACTTTGATTAATCCATTTTCCATTTTCAAATGTGTTTTCTAAAAATACATCCGATAAATAAAAAGCATTTCCTTTTATACCATGATAACCTCTAATAAATTTATTTTTATTGTCCTTATATAAATATGTAATAATAAAATGTTTTACAGGAATATTTCTATATTTTCCATTTGTTAATCTACTTTTCATTATAGCTTTTTCATAAACTTCATATAATAATTTTTTAACATTATTTATACTATATTCCCAATTACCAAGACATTCTCTTGTATTCATATTAATATCGTATGCAGTTACAAAAAATCCATCAGGATTTCTAGGAATATGTTTTTTTGTAATTAAAAAAGACAAATAACCAACCGCTTGGTTACCGGGACTACGTGTTCTACCTATCCATCTTAATACATAATTTGGTATTAAATTAAAAACAAAATTAAATTGTTTCATATCATCAACAACAGTTTGAGAACTATTATGTGTTTTAAATAATAAAGAATGTGCTGCTTTATTTTCTAATTTAATTGCTTTCTGCATTGGAATATAATGTGAAAAATCAGCAGATATTATTATTAATGCATTATTTAAATCAATATTTTCGGTTATATTATTCATATTTATTCCAATAAATTTTTTTTCTGGTATTTTCCACCAGTTTTTAAAAATTAATTTTAAACTTTGCCAAGGAACATAATATTCATGAAAATATACTTTATTTAAATGATTAACATTTTCTTTTGACTGTGAAGGATAATAGAAAATATAAATTTTATCAAAATTTATTTGTTTTGGAATAAATTGTAAAGTGTGACAATATATATCACTAGTATATTTACTACCTGCATGTGGTAACACATAACCATAAATATTTTCTTTTATTAAAGGTCTATTTTCAAATATGAAATCTTTTTCATTAAACCACATTTATAATATATATTTTAATAATATTATAAATATATAATATTATTAATCCGGTTTGCTGGAATCGAACCAGCGACAATTCGATATCAACAAAGATATCGTAAATAACCTCTACAGTCGAATGCTCTACCAACTGAGCTAAAACCGGATGTACTATATATATTTATTTCTTTATGTGTTTTTTATTTATAATTATTTTGATATATAATTATAATGTCAGTAAAAGATAATTCAATAATTAATGATAAACGAATGCAACCTGAATTTAAAGGATTGACTTTTTCAAAATATAAATTATCTGATGTAAAAAAAGCTTTATTGGAAAATATAAATAAGGGAAACATTGAACAGTCATGTTATTGGGGAGCCGAATTAGTATGTTCTGGTCATTTTCCAGAGTTATGGGATTGTATTTTTCATTTTGTAGGAAAATATATACATATTGGTAATCCAAAGTTAATAATATATTTAGAAAAAAGATACATTGTATTTAGAAATATTATGAACCAACGCCATTATAATTTTGAATTAGAATTACGAAATAATCCAAATATTCGATCTATATTTGCTGAAATAATTACTGTTATTTGTCTTTCACCAAAAAAACCTAGTTTTGAAACAATAAAAATTAATAAAGAAGAAGAATTTGATATGACAATAATAAAAGATCGTTTTAAAGCAAAAGACACTACTTATGCAAATAATATATTTCATAGTGAAGATCCAAAAGAATTGTTTATTGCAATTAATGAATTTGCATATCATATTGGTGGACCTAAACCAAATATGCAATCTGCATGTTATTGGATTGAATGGGTAATAGAATTTGATTTATTATGTAGAAAACGTAAACAAAAATGTTCTTGTAAAAGAAGAAGTGTAAGCGTTGAAACAAAATTTCAATGTGATACAATATGGTTAATATGGGATGTTTTGATTTATTATAGTGATAAAGTAAAAAATGGTATTTTTATAAGTCAATTAATGACAGCATTAAGAGAGCTTTTTTGTGCAAAATATACATTAGGTACTTCAAAGAAACGTAAATATTTATTGTATTTTGCTGTGGAATTATTAACTGAACATGTTCCAACAAACATAGATTTTCTTGTAAATAAATCTATGGTAAAACAAGTTTTGGAAAAAATAGATGAAATATATAAGCAAATAAAGAAAAATGAAGAGAGCCCAAACACTGAATATTTATTTAATAATTTGAATAAACAAAATAATTTGGAGAACTCTTTACAAAAATTAAATTTTTTGGAGAATATGGATTTTGTACCAAGAAAATAATATAAAAACTATATTAAAATGTATATTTATTATAGTTTATGAAAATAGCAATATTAATACCATCTACATCTAAAGATCGTAATTGGAAAACATATAATGATACATATTTAATTAAACATACACTCAAAACATTTTTGATTACTTATAATCAAGAACATGAATATAAATTTTTTATAGGTATTGATAACAACGATAAAATATATGATAATGAAACAATAAAAAATCAGATTATTAAATTTGTTTCTGTTATGAAAAATGTTTCAATAGAATTTATTTATATGGAAAAAGTAGCAAAAGGGCATTTAACAGTGATGTGGAATATATTATATGATCATGCATTGCAACAAAATTATGATTATTTTTTTCAATGTGGTGACGATATAGAATTTCATACTTCAAATTGGGTAAATGATTGTATTAGTGTATTACAAAAAACAAATGGAATAGGAGTGGTTGGACCGATTAATAATAATGCTCGCATATTAACACAATCTTTTGTTTCTAGAAAACATAAAGAGTTATTTGGATATTATTTCCCACCGGAAATAATAAACTGGTTTTGTGATGATTGGATAAATGAAATTTATAAGAAAATAGGTCACTTTTATCCATTGGTCCAACATTTTTGCAATAATGTAGGAGGTCAACCAAGATATGAAATAAATAATGAAAGTGCATTTCGATTGAATGTTAATAAAAACGTATTACGTCTTAGACAACAATGTATGAATATAGTGGAACGTGATTATATTAAATATAAAAATGCTAAATTTTAAAGTATTTATAATATTCACCATTTACAAATTTAGTTTTAGTAGAGTGACTAAAAGTTTCTTGATTTGGAATAAATTCAATAGGAAGAATACGATAGTCCATACTCATTCTAGTTTTCCCTGTTATATTTAATTCATTATAATGAATACATTGATTAGCATTGAATGAAATATTATTATTTGCACTAGCACTAATTTTTACAAATTCATTTGATTTTGGAAAACTTTCAATAAATATAGAATTAGTGTCAAACATGTCTGTAATTGTATATGTAAAATTAATTTCACCATAAGGATGACCTAGACTATTATCTGTATGTTTTTTTGCAACAGCTACATTGTTAGGTAATTGAATACGGAACGAAGGAAATTGCTGAACTAATGCTTCTGATAAATTTAAATATGGTAAAATAACATCTTTTATTAATTCATCATAAGTATTTTGCATATTAGTTCCATTTTCTTTCAAATATTTATAAAATTTTTTATGATACCATGTCTGAGTATCTGGTCCAAATTCATCAAATACTTGATATTCATTACCTAATTTATGAATTTCATTTAAATTTTCATATTGGAAACATTCTTTTACAAATGGACGAAAGTCATATTTATTTTTATCATAATTATTAATTATATTTACATGTTTTTTTCCCAATTTCATTTCTTCATTAAAATTGAATTTTTCCATATAATAATTATTATATAATAATATAAAAATTATAATATTTAATTTATATAAGTATCATATAATGACACAACCAACTTTGGCAATATGCTTTTCGGGATCTCTGAGATCAATTGAAAATTGTTATATTAGTTTTATAGAAAATATTTATAATATAAATAAAGGAGCTTTTAACATAGTAATATTTTATTATATACCTAAAGATGTAAATTCGGATAAAATATATGAAATACCAGAAATTATGAATTTAAATCCCATTATAAAAATTTTACCTGATACTGAATTGGAAAAACCTAATTGTATTTGGAGAGGTAGACAACATAAAATAGATGCAGTTAGTAATGCAGGACTTACTGGTTGGTTATATCAAATACAAGGGATAGAATATAGTTATAATATGGTATTAGAATATGAAAAAGAAAATAATATTAAATTTGATTATATAGCACGTTTAAGGACAGATGTATTATTTTTACAGCCGTTTAATTTTAAAGATTGTGATGATAATGTATTAACAGTTCCATTTTTTCATAAATGGGGTGGAATTAATGATAGATTTGCGTTTGGAAAAAGTAATTTAATGGTTATATATATGAAAATGTATTCAAAATTATATGAATATTGTTCAAATCAAAAATTTGATATAGGAAATGCAGAACAATTTTGTGAATATAATTTAAAAAATAATAACATAAAATATTATGAAAATTCAAATATATTATTTAATCGCGTAAGGGAACATGGTGGTATTTCTAAAGATTGTGCTATAGATGGAAGATATAACAGGCCAAATATGAATTTAATTTAAATTTAATATAATATAATTTAAAAACGTATATTATATTAAAGTATATGAGTAAAGCAATAGTAACCACAACTATTTATTCTGTTTCTGAAGCAACTATTAAATTTGCTACATTTAAAGATTGGCATTTATATATAGTAGGTGATACAAAGACACCTCATGATGAATATAATGATTTTTGTAAAGATAAAGATAATGTTACATATTTATCACCTGAATATCAAGAAGAACATTTTAAGGAAATAAGTGATTTAATTGGTTGGAAGAGTATTCAAAGACGTAATATTGGATTTTTACAAGCATTAAAAGATGGAGCACAAATAATTGCAAGTGTAGATGATGATAATATCCCATTAGATAATTGGGGACAAGATATAATGATTGGAAAACCAACAAACGTTTATTATTATGAGTCTGATGAAATTGCATTTGATCCAATTGGCGTTACAAATTATTCACATTTATGGCATAGGGGGTTTCCAATACAAAATTTACATGAACGTAATAATAAATATAAAATTACAAGAAAGACTATTATACCAGATATACAAGCAGATTTTTGGAATGGAGACCCAGATATAGATGCAGTATGTAGATTAGAACATAAGCCTATGTGTTTTTTTGATGATAAATATTTTCCATTGGCTACAAATACATTTTCGCCATTTAATTCACAGAATACATTTTTTTCAAGAGAAGCAATGAAAAAATACTTTGTTGTTCCTACTCCAGGAATAGGAAGAATGGATGATATATGGTCTTCATATTATTTAGAATCTTTAGGTTTTAATGTAGTTTATAATAAAGCTACCGTTTTTCAAGATAGAAATATTCAAGATTTAACAAAAAATTTAACAATGGAGTACATTGGATATGAAAAAACTAAAGATTTATTACCAAGTATAAAAGAATGTCCTGAAAATTTAAAACAGTTTTTACCAGAAAATTCACAACAATTTATGGATAAATATCTTTCAATTACTGAAAATATGTAATAAGACGTTTATTTTAA
>MDSZ01142349.1_pt1 | contig 19030 bp, 19 predicted proteins | sample 811201 | NCBI WGS metagenome assembly MDSZ01 (sample SAMN05326647, study PRJNA326480) | marine metagenome | isolation source: seawater | place: Indian Ocean: North | collected 2010
CGGACATAAGTTACCTTCTTTTACCCTGTCCTCGATACTTCTTGAAACTTTTACGCTTGTGCTTATTCATTGTTGACAAACTCTTTGGGTTTCTTCCTTGTGAAGTACCTTTCTTTTTTGGTTCATGTATTATTTGTGCATGTCTTACTGCCATTATATAACTCCTATTGTTGCCCTGCTAGAGGATTTGCTAGTGCTTCTTCAATTTGCTCACGAATACTCTTTCTAATATCAAGTAACTCTTGAGAGGTCTCTTTTTCTAATTGATATAGTCTTTTATCGACACTACGCATATCACCAAACAATGATTGTTGATCACCGTTTATTCTATTTATAGTTTCTTTTTGGGTTTCTATTACAGTTGCTTGAGCATCAATAGTTGTATTCATTGCATCTATTGTAGTATTCTGTGAGGAAACTGTTTCTTGAAGTACAGCAATTTCTTCGTTTATGCCAGATAAGTCTGGAGCAACATATTCTTGTATTTGCTCTTTCATATCCATGTAATCTTTATAAACTTCAAATCCTCCATATAATGCACCGATCATTGATCCTAAAGCCATAACAATAGCGAGCATTTTACCGCCCTTGAAGGTTACACCTCCAATTTCTAACTCTGTTGCCATTAGTATTGACTCCTTATAAGCGTTCTCATTTTACCGTAGTCTGTAGAGAACATTTTAAATTGTGTTTGAGGGTTGTCTGGTAACACAACACCCTTATAAACTTGTTCATCACTGTACATACTCTTATTGTAACCCAGGTTAATTCCATAATACGCATCTAAATTATTAGTTGATGCTAGTGAATCTAATGCGGATGTTTGTCCACTTGCCGCTGGATTAGACTTCTCTAAATTTTGTTGTCTTACTTGTTCTGCTATTTGTTCTGCCCTAGTTTTTGGAACTTCTATTGCTACTATTTCTGTTTGTATTTCTGGTTGCACTATAGCAAATCCTATAGGTGCCGCATCTCCAAACGCTAAATTGTCGGTTATATTTTGTTCAGTTTGTTCCATTTCTTTATTTTCTACCATTTCTTCTACTTGTTGCAGAGAACTTCCTGTTAATTGAGCAAAACTTTGATTATCAGCACCAAAAAAATCTTGTGCTGTTGTCATTGGCGACCCAGAACTGCTAAACTGTGACTGATTTTGTTGAGAGGATGACATCTGACTGCTTTGTTGAGCAACTACAACCTCAGATGTTGAACCTTCTTGTGTACTTCCATCTGAAGAACTCTCTAAACTAGAGACTAATTGATTTGTTTGTTCTAAAACTATCTGTGTGGCTAACTTTTTAGATGCAATTTTCTTCTTTTCTTTGACTTCTTCTTTCTTTTCTATCTCTATTATCTTTTCACCCTCTTCTTCTATAATAATATCTTCTTCAAGAACATCTAAAATCTCTAAATCCTCTAGAATTTCGACTTCTTCTTCAATTTCTTCCAGCATTTCTTCTTCAATTATCTCTTCTAACTCTTCCTGTATCGCTTCAACGAAAGCAATTTCGCTTATTTCACCGGAATCGCTTATTTCTTCAGCATTTTCAAAGAAAACCTCTTCAGTAAACTCAAATTCTTCGTCAAAATCGAAAATTTCTGGTAATTCATCCATTATAGGATCTGTTTCTTCTTCATATACTTCGACAAGTTGTTCTATTACTGTAAATCCGTCTATTGCCTCTAATTCTTCGTCAATATTGTCGAACCATTCTCCATCCATCGAGCCATCGTCTATTCCGTCATCTATTCCATCGAATTCTTCAGCGATTTCTTCTAAAAGTATTGCTGTATCGTAACCAGAGCATGTTGGAGAGAATAATGGATCGATTTCGCATTGTTCATCGATGTAAGCCTCTGCATATCCACTACACATTGGATCATATAGGGCGTCTATGCCACATTGTTGATCAAAATATGCGTCATCATAACCTGGACACTGACTATCATACAACGCATCTAATCCACATTGTTGATTGAAATATGCTGTTGCATATCCATCGCATTGTGTACTATGTAAAGGATCTGCCGCACATTGTTGAGCAAGATAGGCAGCCGCATAACCATCGCATGATGGATCGTTGAGAGGATCATATGAACAGATTAGATTTATTCCATCATGACCCATTGTAGTTCCAGTGTAGATGTAATTTTGTCCAGAAGTGTTATGATATTCATGAGCAATAAACTCACCGTCTGTTAAGTCTCCAGCAACACCTATTGCTATATGATGATGAGTTATTTTCAGATTGCCATATTCCATTTCGTAATTACCACTCGGAAATATTTCTAAACTGAAACTGTTCTCGTTATTCTTTTTACCATACTCTTCAATTTTGTGCCACCAATATTTTGTTGAATTAGAATCTGATAGAGAATAAAATCCACCGTCATTGTCCATCTGTTTCAAATCTGTCCAGAAAGGAGCAAGGGCAAAACTATATCTTTCTAAGCGAGATGTATTCCACCAACTATCAGTCCATGATCTTCCGTTACAGCACCAACCTTTATCGTTAGAATTCCAATTTTGAAATCCATACGAACCTGGATTACGAAACATTACCACTCCATTTGCCAACATCCATGAATTTGTATATGTTTGACCATATAAGGGAAACACATGATTTAATGCAACGCTGGCATATCCGTCATCTGCTATAGTATGTTGGTTAGCGTTAGGATCTGGATTAACATATTGTCCAGAGGCTGAAGTTGCTATAGTTAATCCTAGAAATAATAATAATGTTTTTATTATTCTCATCACATTCCTCGTAATTGATCTACAACATGTCTAATATCACGATTGCTAAAACACACACATTCCATGTCTGATCTTTGTCTACCCTCACAGAAAGCAACCATATCTGATGGACATCTTATAACATCTGGTCTATTGTAATAATTATCGTAGTTACCACTATAATTACCACCTGATGCACATCCCGATGTTATTAATAAAATACCAATGAATAAAAGAATTCCCATTGCTATTGATTGTCTAACTTCTTTATTCTTCATTTTTAATCCCAAAATTGTCTATCTTCCCTTACCATTATTGGCTTACAATAGGCAGATATGTTTTGTTGTCTAATTCCACCTACACATGCAGGATTTCTACAATTATGTTCAATCCAATATGCGAACTGTTGACAACGATGAACATTTTTAAATATCATACTGTCTGCATTATCAACGGTGGTCCCGTCTATTACTGTTATCAGCATAAAGGCTAGTATAGTCTTCATCTGAACATTGCCACTATCATAAAAGTGAATAGCATAACTGTGATTATACCACCACCTGCTATTGCTATATATTGCATTGTTTCAATAATTTGTGCCTTTCTTTTCCTCTTTTCTCTTAGTAGGCGTTTCTCTTCTTCCGCTTCTTCTCTAATTCTGTCTGCTCTTAGTTTCAGTATTTCTTGCCAAGTACCAAAACCAAATCGCATATCAATTAGATTTTTCATTTCTTCTATCTGTTCATTTGCCAACTTGGCATCAATGACAGCGTGGGCGGCACTTTTGGTTTGACCCATCATGCTCTTATTTCCCCACCTTTCTTTGTTTATCTGTTGTTGACCATTTAAAGCATTGTCAACCATATCAAAAATTTGTCCAATATCTTGGACTGTGTTAATATTTTTCTTTATAAACTCTACGCTTTGTTGTACCAGTGCGATGCCCGCCAAGGCTGTCGAAATGGGCTCCATAATTTGCTCCAATTATTTGCATATTTTTTCATCGGGATATGCGGCACAGAAATCATCCTTCTCCCACGCCTTATATTCGATGTCCCTGTCGCTACTTAACTTTGCCCACTTTTTCCTTTCAATTCCCTCTGGAAGTTTTTCAGGTCTTTTTTGCCATTCTAATTTTGCTTCTTCACCTATTTTACCTTCGAATGGACAAGGCGTTCCTGCCATATTCATGGCTTCCCACACTCTTTTGTCCTGACACATTAAGGATACTGCCGCGACTTTCATACCCATATCATATAGAGTTTTGGAAAGTTTGATTCTTTCGCAGTTTTCATCTCTCACGGATTTGCCAGCACTAATACCAAATACTTGCGTTTGTACAGCACCGCCTACTCCAGTTGTACATAAGTCTTGGGAGTAAGATGATCCTATACTAGGCGCTATAGCACTTGGTGGAGGAGATTTTATTGTAGTCTCGTTCTTGTTGATGTTTTCGTTCTTGTTATTGGTGTTCACATCAGATTTAGAAGTTGACTCGTTCTTGTTTACATTGGTATTGTTACTAGTATTTTGATTAACATTTGTAGACGATGATGTACTATTACTGTTGGAATTAGAGGTTACATTTTGCGTAACATTTGAGTTATTATTATTCGTATTGTTCGATGTACTAGTTGTTACATTGGTATTGTTATTTGTATTTGTACTAGTATTGTTCGTAGTACTATTTAATACCGTGTTGTTATTATTTGTGTTTGTATTAATATTCGTATTATTAGAGGTAGTGTTACCCGTATAATTTGTTGTGTTAGTATTCGTATTAACATTCGTATTTGTATTCACATTAGTATTGTTACTGGTACTAGTACTAGTATTAACATTAGTATTGTTATTAGTATTAGTATTTGTCGATGTGACAGTACTTTCTGTCGTTGTGTCGTTATTAATATTAGTTGTAGTTGTATTCGCCATAACGGGTGCTATGTAAGAACACAGATACAAGATGACCATGCCTAGGGTAAGATGCCGCTTCATTATTTCCTCTCCGGTGTAAAAACATTATAAACATCACCGGGGCAGAAATTCAGCGCCGTTTTAATTTAGTTCAATTTCCTCTTGACTATTTGAGAACTTTGTTGTACAATGGTATTTATATTACATCTTAATTTTGCGTGATAAATAGTGTTATGAGACAAGCAGTTTTAAAACAAAATAAATCTTGGGCGCCAATAACATTATTGATGGGACAAATTATTGCTCAGACATCTGCAATATTGTCTTTATTCTTTTTTGATTGGACTTTACCCACGATACTAACATCAATATTTGTTTATTGTAGTATCATGCTTGGTATTACAATGGGATATCATAGACTATATTCACATAAAGCGTTTAAATGTCCCAAGTGGATAGAATACTACTTGTTATTTTTTGCACATATAATGATGGTAGGACCAGCGATTACATGGGTAGCAAATCATAGAGAACATCACAAGTATGCAGATACTCCTAAAGATCCGCATAGCCCATATTACAGAGGAGTTATGTTAGCGTATTTTGGACAAGTATTGATAGACATTGACTTTAAACTTGTTAGAGATTTGCTAAGACAACCTTTACATAGATGGCAAGTTACTAATTACTGGAGTCTTATAGCAATATGGTCCATAGTATTAATTGCTATAGATCCATATGCTTTATTGTATGCTTGGTTAGTGCCAGCAGGATTTGCCAAGATGATAGGTTCTTTAGTATTTACATTTTCTCATAGAGACAAACATGCTCATAGTGATATGTGGGTAGGACTATTAACATTGGGAGAAGGATTCCATGAAGTACATCATAGAACTGCTTCAAGAGTAGTATGGCATCCTTTTGATTTAGGTGGACAACTGATAAGGCTTATTGATGCTAAAGTGAAAAAATGAAATGGATTGATTATAAGTATGTAGATTTCCAGTCAGGGAAATTTGATTATAGTGTATGCGAGAAAGTTCCTTATACGAATCAATTGGATGAACATCCACATGTGCCATCACATGTCTTGGAAAAAATGAAAGAGATAATTCCTCAAGATGTTCAAGATGCGTATCTTAATAATGGATATTATTTTCTTAATGATTCTTGTGATGAAACTCCTGTACAGCAATGTGATGTTATCCTCTCAGAAGATTTTGAATATGCACCAGAAATCTTTGACAATTCTGCTAGTGTAATAAAGAAATATCTAGAGTCTTTTCAAGGGTATTTTACTTTCTTGTTAGGAAACAATCAATACAGACCGAAAGCGTCCGAGTTATTTAGACACGCACATTCTATAGTGACTTCAGATGGAATAGAAAAGAGACATACTTTTACTGTTATATATCCTATCGATATAGTAGAAGAACAGACGGAGAAATTTAAAATTTTTTATACTAATCATACACCATGGGTAGAGAATAACAACTTTTACAATTCCGTAGTTTTACCATATCAAGTACCTGTACCAGAATCAGTTTGCGAAATTCCTTTTCCCAAAGAAAATAAAGCATTGTTAATTTATTTTAATTCTGTCAACGGTATTCATTGGGTTGATGGATTGAATGATAATAATTACTTGTGTCATGTATTTGATGCCGCTACAATTAGGGAACAATTAAATGCTTAAAAAGAGAGATTTGCCCATATGTGAAGTTATACCAGGAATCACTTTTGATCTTGATAGAATAAAAAACGAGATTTCTAAAATAGAAGAATCTTGGACTGATATCTATGAAGCAAATCCTGGCATCACAAATCTACACGAAGGATCATTTGTTGAGAATGCCTATGAAAACTTGAAAGAGATTCCTCTAATGACACTAAGCGAAGAACAAATGCAAAACGCAAATGATTACACGATAGAAGATTTGGGAACATCTATAAGGGATAGAATACGAAACAAAAAAGCAAAGGGTGATAATTTACCACCTGCGGCAAATGAAATGCTTTGGGATGTTCCTACTAAAGAAGCAAGAGATACTTATTTTATGGATATATTATATAATAAATTTAAAGCAGATGCCTGTCGAGCAAGATTGCATTATCTAGCACCAGGTAAATCTCTTGCACCACATATAGATTATGATCCTTCTTATGGTGTGAGAGTTGTCTGTCCAATACAAGGAACAGAAGAGACTATAAATTATTTTTGGGTAAAAGGTGAAGAACAACAATATAATCTTCCTGCTGATGGTAGAGTATGGTTTTTGAACACTGGATTTAAACATTCTGTTGTAAACAATGGTAGTGAACCCAGAATCGCTTTATTATTAACTTTGAAAACACAGGAAGATATTGAGTGCCTTGCATTGAAGTAACTACATATAATGAAACATTAAAAGACCAAGTAGAATCGTTTAGATACTTATCTTTCTTAGAAGGTAATGACAGTCTATCATATGACAAGTATGATCCAGATAATCTAAATGGAGAGACTTGGTTAGTCTATGTTGATCATGAGTTGGCTGCCATTAGTGTTGCAGAGGCGAGTCATTACACGGGTGATCCAGATATCGCACTAAGAATATGTCGTTTACATATTGCCAAGAAGTTTCGTCCTGCTTGGTTGGGTATGCTTGCAGGTGAACACCAAATAAAATGGGCAAAAGAGAAGGGTTATAAGATTGTTTATATAACACATGATATTCATAATCGTGCAATTAATGCCATGTATCAGCATAAAAGATATGGTGCACCAATCACCGAGTTACAAAAAGAAATGAATTATCTGTGGCATACAGATTGGTATCAGTCATTGAAAACGGATTTCAATAGACTTTTTAGAGTAGATGAAAACAGTGATTTTCTTCAGTATGTTTATTACTGGACTCTAGAAGATGGCTATGTTTGGTTACCAAAAACCAATATGATAAACATAGAACATGATGGCAACATCGCAAAGAAAATGAGCAACAAGGAAATTTTACATGGACATGCATAGACAAATGAATATAAAACACAAGACTGTGGCAAGTTGGATGAAGTACATAAGAAATAATGCTTCAGATTTCGACATAGTGGATCGATTCAGTGAGTGTTTCTGGGAAAGTCAACTTGATAGCAAACATGAGATCATAAAGTTTTTTCCTGACGATGAGCATGGACCAGTTTATATTTTTGGTGCGTGGTTTGGTATATTAGCACAACTTTTAGACGATGAATTCTTTTTGTCAAGAATATATTCTATTGACATTGATAGAAATTGTGCTAGAGTACAAGAGCAAAATTTTCATCGAAATAATATTGTTGCTGTTACAGATAATATGGCAACTTATGAGTATCCTGAAACTCCTAGAATTGTTATCAATCCTAGTACCGAACATGTCGATCAGCAAATATACGATATGTGGTGGAATCATATACCCGATGATACATTGTATATCATACAGGGAAATAATCTAGAAATTGATGAGCATTGCAGATTGCATGATACATTAGAGGACTTTAAGAAAGCAAATCACGCCGAAAAAGTTTTAAAAGAAAGTCAAATTGTTTGTGAAGGTCCTGATGGTCCCTTTTATCGTTATACTGTTCTAGGTGTAAAATGATTCCAACTGAGGTTTACAAAGACATAAAAGAAGAATATGATGGCATTTCACCATCAATGTGTGTCTTAAAATGGTATCATCTTGAAATGCATCTGTCTACTGGACAGGCTCATTCTTGTTATCATTGTCCTCAAGAACCATTACAACTAGATCAAGATTTACATAACACAGATTCTAAAATAAAACAAAGAGAACAGATGATGAACGGTGAAAGACCCGATGTTTGTTCTTATTGTTGGGATGCGGAAGATGCTGGCGCTTATAGTGATAGAATCACATTAACACCTGTCCATAGGATGCATGATCCTAATGTCATTACAACTACAGCATCGAAATCACCCAAAGAGCATGTATATCCTAGATACTTAGAAATGAGTTTTAGTAATACATGTCAAATGCAATGTACTTATTGTGGTCCCGAAAAGAGTTCTACATGGGAACAGAGTATAACTAAAAAGGGTGAGTATGAGTTGTCTGAATATGAAAATTTTCATCAATATAATCATTGGGCAAAAAGATTATATGATGATGAGAATAATCCATTTGTACAGAAGTTTATGGAATGGTTTCCCGAAGCGAAGAAGCACTTACACACCCTACGCATTACTGGTGGAGAACCATTGTTACATCCTCAAACATTTCAATTAGCAAAAGAAATATCAGAGTCAGAAGAAGATAGACTAAAACTTGGATTGCATATTAACAGTAATCTATCTTTATCAAATAGAAGAGTTTCAGACATGTGTAAGTTTCTACAGAAAATACCTAACTCTAAGATATATGCTAGTATCGATACATGGGGAACACATGCAGAATGGATAAGAACAGGATTACATTTTGGACAGTTTCAGCAAAACATTAAAACTATAATTGATCACAATGTTGATATAGGAATTATGTGTACTTTCAATGCATTGAGTATACCGAAGTTTAAAGAAATGTTACTTGCCATTTTAGAAATGAAAAGAGATGGTGCTGGCTTTGGGGAATATGACCAATATGATTGTGAAATAACACTTGATACTCCATATTTAACTACTCCACCTCATTTGTCTGCTTTGATAATAGATGATAAAATGCTCTCTGATTTAGAAGATACACTTGTATATATGCAAAGACATACAGACGATTATAATCCTTGTTGTTTTAGTTCTGGAGAATATACAAAAGTCAAGAGAGTTTATCAATGGATAAAAAGAAATCGTTTTACTGGTGATGAGTTAAAGCGTCATAGAAAAGACTTTGTGAAGTTTATAAACATCCATGATAAAAGAACTAAATCAAATTCTGGTAAGTGGCACAAAACTTTTAAAGACTTACATTATTTTTATGAGATGTGTAATGGGTAAAACTAATGAACATTGGATAGAAGTTCTAAAAGAAAAAAGAATCAAGATAAACGATATTAGTCCTTCATTTTGTTCTGCTAAGTGGTTGCAGACTACCCTATACTTACAGAATGGATATAATCACTCTTGTCACCATCCATCTCCACACAAAATACCTATTGAAGAAGTAGAACAAAACCCTGCGGCACTTCATAATAGCAAATATAAAAAAGAACAACGAAAAAAGATGATAGAGGGTGAGCGACCTCGTGAATGTGATTATTGTTGGAAAATTGAAGACTTAGGCAAAGATTATTTTTCAGATCGTCATTATAAGACTGCTGACTGGTGGTCTTGGGACAAAGTTAATACTATTGCTACTAGTGATTCACAAGAAGATGTTTATCCTACTTATTTAGAGGTATCGTTTTCCAATGCATGTAACTTTGCGTGTTCATATTGTTCTCCAGAGATTAGTTCTACATGGATGAAAGACATAGAAAAGAACGGTGATTATCCAGTTAAATTTGGTTCTCATAATCTAGATTATCTCAAGCAAGTAGAAAAGTTTCCATATAGAAAGAATGAAGATAACCCATATGTCAATGCATTTTGGAAATGGTTTCCTGAAGCGTTTAGTCATCTAAGAGTATTTCGTATAACTGGTGGCGAACCCACAATGAGCAAAGATTTCTGGCGTGTTGTTGATTATATAATTGAACATCATTCAGACAATCCTAATATTCAGATAGGCATCAATAGCAATTTGGGAACTGATCCAAAACTTATTCAAAGACTTATAGAGAGCATTAAGAGACTTGAAGAGAATAACATTAAGGTTGAAGTATTTACTAGTGCAGAGAGTACTGGTGCTAAAGCAGAATACTCTAGAGATGGTTTAGATTACGAATATTGGATGAACAATATCAAAAAAGTTTTATCAGAAACAACTGCTAATGTTGTTATAATGACAACCATTAATATTCTTTCTTTATCAACATTACAAGACTTCATAGATGATATAATGCAGTTGAGAATACAGTTCAATAAGGGATTAGAAAATAATCGTATTCCATTGAGCGTCAATTATTTGAGATTCCCTCCACATCTACAATGCACTTTATTAACTTCTGTTTATCGTGAAACATTAGCAAATAAACTTGAGTTGTTCAGTGAAGGATGGCTGAAGTACTCATCACCAGACAAATTTGCTAGATTATATCTAGAAGAGTATGATCAAGTTAAGAGACTATGCGACTATTTACGAACTGAGCCAGAAGCATATAAATACAGAGCAGATTTTCTCGCATTTATTAAAAATTATGATGAAAGAAGAGGAAAGAATTTTAAAGATACTTTTCCGGAATTGATCAGAGATATAGAACGGTGGAATGACTAAAGAATTTGATTTGATAAAATATCGTGATGATATATTAAACACGAAATCTAAAAGTTTCTGTGGTGCCAAATGGTACAATGCAACTACTTGGTTAGGAAGTGGAACAACTGCTTCTTGTCATCACCCGCCCGCTCATAAAATTCCATTAAAAGAAATAGAAGATAATCCGTCTGCTATTCATAATACTTTACACAAGAAAGCAATGCGTAAGATGATGCAACGAGGAGAGAGACCTCGTGAGTGTGAGTATTGTTGGAAAGTTGAAGATATGGGAACTGATGCTATTAGTGATCGTGTTTATAAGTCTATAATCTATACACATGATGATTTGAAAAAAGCACACAATATGGATCATAATGAGAATGTTGATCTCAAAACATTTGAAATCGCATTTGATAGAACTTGTCAATTAGCATGTTCATATTGTAACTCTTCTTTTTCTACTACATGGGCAAAAGACATTAAAAAGAATGGTGCCTATCAGAACATGGTTTCAGATGGAGCTGGTGCATTTCAACATGATGGAGACTGGGCAGAACCATATGGCAAAAGAGAAGAAAATCCCTATGTTACTGCTTTTTGGAAATGGTGGGAAAGTGGACTCGCTGATAGTTTAGAAGAACTACGAGTAACTGGTGGTGAACCCTTAATGTCAGATCAAGTTTGGAAATTATTTGATTGGTTTAATGATAATCCAAGCAAGATGCGTTTCGCCATAAATTCAAATCTTATGGCAAAGGATGATATTATTGACAAACTCATAGAAAGAAGTCATGGTGTAAATGACTTTCATTTATATACGAGTTGTGAAGCAACAGGTAAACAAGCAGATTATATAAGAGATGGTTTAGATTATAATGTCTGGAAAGATAATCTATATAGAATTATGACTAACGCCAATTTAAAGGGCGTTAATATTATGATGACGATAAACAGTTTATGTTTATTCAGTATAACTGATTTTTTAGATGATGTTTACGAGATGAAGAATTATACAAAAACTAAAGCACCCGTTGTCAGTTTGAACCTACTTAGATTTCCTAGTTTTCAAAGTCCTCTTGCTTTGCCAGATCATATAAAAGATTATTGCAGACAGAACTTAGAATTGTGGTGGGATGATGTTAAAGATTATCCTAGATGGCATGATTTTGAGAAAGCAAGTATAGAGCGACTTATTGATTATCTTGTCACTGTAGACGCACCACATCGCCGTACAAGCGATAAAAAGACTTTATGGAGAGACTTTAAGACTTTCTATGCACAATATGATAAAAGACGAGGTAAAGACTTACATGTATTTCCAGATATACTTACTGATTGGGTAAGTACTATTCCAGATACAGTAACAAAACCCATCACTATGATGGTAGATGGTGATAGCACTAAACAATATGCAGATGATCCAGATTTGAAGAAGATCGCTGAAGAAGAGGGCTGGGTGCTAAAACCTGATAGTAAAAATATAGACAAGCCCTTAGGAGATTATGATGAAAGTTAATACAAAAAACATAGGCGGATATATTGCTAAAGAAGATGAGCGATATATCGTCAAAGATAATCCTTTTGGCAATACATTAGTTCTTAGTAGCACAAGACTGCATGGTAATCAAGAAACTACTGGACATAAACATGAAGGACAAGAAGAAGTATATTTCTTTATTGAGGGCACAGGAACAATGCAACTAGACGATTCATACTTTGATGTGGAATCTGGTGATATAGTTCCTATTCATGATGGTGTCTTTCATAAAGTTTTTAATAAATCAGATAATGATCTTTATTTTATCTGTGTTTTTGATGGGAAAAGAAGACAATGAAAATATTGATATTCGGTTTGCCCGGCTCTGGAAAAACTACGCTTGCTAGAGAGTTGGCTTACCACTTTACTATTCCTCATCATAATGGAGACACTTATAGAGAATATACGAATAATTGGGATTTCAGTTATTCTGGAAGAAATAGACAGGCAACTTCAATGGCTAGACAATGGGGTATTTTAGATTTCGTTTGTCCCACAAATTATTTAAGAGAGATTGTCAGGCCAAATTACACTATTTTCATGAACACGATAGATGAAGGTAGATATGAAGACACAAATAATATGTTTGAACAACCCCTATCGTGTGATTTTGAGGTAAAAAAATGGATAGAACTAAACCAACTACGCAACTCCTTGGTAGATTTCAGCCCTGGCACAAAGGGCATACGGAGTTATTTAAAAGAGCAATTTCCAAAACTGGTCAAGTAATAATTCAGTTGAGAGAAACGCCATATGATGAAGACAATCCATATAGCGTAGAAGAAAGAAGAAGTATGATCGAGATTGCACTTAATCAATCTGGATTTGAGTATGGTGTACATTATGAAGTTATGGCTGTTCCTAATGTAACACATATTACTTATGGCAGAGATGTGGGTTATAAAATTGAAAAAGAACACTTAGATGAAGAACTTGAAAGTATTAGTGCTACGGAGATTAGATATTTCGCATGAAAGATAATCCCTATCTTTGCGCCGCACCATGGACACATACATATGTCTCTCCTCAGGGAGAGAGAAGATTGTGCTGTGCGAGTAGGGAAAAACCAAATTTTCAAAGACAATATTTAGATATTGATGCTCCAACAGAAAAAAGAACTAAAGAAGTTAAAGTGCATGATTCTAATCACATCTTACAATTTGATTCTGAGCATCCTACATTAGAAGAACATTGGAACAGTGAGTACATGAAAGACATCCGTAGAAGATTGTTGAAGGGTGAAAAGATTCCTCACTGTCAAGTATGTAACGACCAAGTATTGAATTTACACACATATAGAAAATATTTCAATGAAACTTTGTTTCCTCACAAGTTAGATGATATAATAGCCAAAACACATGAAGATGGTCATTATGATGAAATGCCCGTTTCTTATGATTATCGTGTTTCAAATCTTTGTAATTTCAAATGTCGAATGTGTGGAGAACAGTTATCTAGTAGTTGGGAAGCAGAAAAGAAAAAGCATGAAAAACCAGACTTTCTAAGAGATCCTTGGTTAGAACCCAATAATCGTCAAAAAATAAACAACTTTCAAAAAGATGTTTTAGAAAAGGAGTTATTAGAAGCAGTTGATAATAAAACTATAGAAGAAATATATTGGGTTGGTGGTGAACCCTTAATGTGGGACATACACTGGGAAGTAATGCAAAGATTGGTTATTACTGGACATTGTAAAGATGTTACTATTAGATATAATACTAATTTACATCGCACTAGGGGTGGATTTGGAAATAGAAATAATGCGTGGTTTACACATCAAAAAGAAGTTAAGTGGAAAAATGTTTTTCTCTATGATATTTTGCCAAAATTCAAAAGTGTAAATATATGTGCTAGTATAGATGGAGCAGGAGATGTCGGAGAGTATATCAGAGAAGGTCTTGTCTGGAAAGAATGGCTCCAAAACTTCAAAGATGGTTTATTTCTTATTGATCGCTTTGGTGATGACGCCATGGTCTTTGATGTTACTCTTACTACACCTGGTCTTTTCGACCTTAAGCGATTATTTGACACCGTAACAGAACTTGATGTAAAGTCTTATTTTAAATTTACATACGCATTTGATCCATCTGTTGTTATGAGTCCAATGTGTCTTCCCAGACATGTTAAAGAACCAATAATAAATGAACTGTTAGAATATATGGAACCCAGACTTACTGAGAAGACTCAAGTATATAAGGATTCTTTGCTTGATTTATTAGAACGCAAATCATTTGATCAAGAGTATATCACATATCAACAAGGACTGCAAAACGGCAAAAGATATCAAGAGCATTTAGATACAATTAGAAATACCAAAATAAAATTCAGAGATACATTAAATGATGTTGCTAAGGAGTGGTGGGATGCCATCTAGTACTTTTTGTCCACTACCTTGGAAACATCTAGCGACACATCCACATGGTGCAATCACATTATGTTGTGAAGCCGCACATGATCAAAGAATGTCTGAATCTTTTAATAATGGACTTCAACGAGAATATCAGACACTCCATAGCACAGAATATAATTTTGAACAAATACAAAACAGTGATTCTTTTAGTCAAGTAAGGCTGAAGATGTTAAACGATGAAATGCCAGAACAATGTAAGCGTTGTTGGGATAATGAAAAAGTTGGAAACAAATCTAAGAGATTAATAGAAATCGAGAGACTAGATTTTACTGAAGAAGATGCTAGAAAAGTAACAAACGATGACGGCACGATTACTGAAGTTGATTATGAGTTTATAGAATTACGACTGGGTAATCATTGTAATACAATCTGTCGAACATGTAATCCACATTCAACATCACGATGGAAAAAAGACTACGATAAGATATTTCCTAATAACGCATATCAACTACAACAAAATTTATTTGATTGGCCGCTAGATGATAATTTTTGGAATAATTTAATAGAACATTGTGATAGTCTTAGATATATTTACATTAATGGTGGAGAGCCATTATTAATAGACAAGCACCTTAGTTTTTTACAGCAACTTATCGCTAAAGGTGTAGCACAAAACATTACGCTTGTTTACTCTACGAATTGCACTGTTATTAATCATGCATATGAAGAAGTTTGGAACAAGTTTAAAGCGGTTCAGTTGATGGTTTCTATTGATGATATTGAAAACAGAAATTATTATATTAGATATCCCACACAATGGAGAACAGTGACTAAAACTTTAGAGTGGATTAGAAAACTCTGCATGTTTAATGATAATATTAGTTATAATATTATGCAAACAGTTTCAACTTATAATATTTACTATCTAAAAGAGTTCCAAGAGTTTTTTCAAAAGAATTATCCACACTGGACCACAGATTATGGCGATGTTGGCTATATTTCAATGAACTTTGTTACAGATCCAGTAGAGTTTGATGCATCTCTTTTACCAGAACAAGTAAAAGAACAAATATTGAACAAAATACGAGGATCGATATATTTAGGTTGTAGTGATTTTTATGATACTGTTGAAAAGCACTTACAAAAGTCAGAGTCCCTTGATGATGCTAATGAATTTTTGAAATTGACAGAAAAGATGGATAAAGTTCGTGGTCAATCTCTTAGAGACACATTTCCCGAATTTTACAATCTTCTTAGAGGAAATAAAGAGTTCTTTTGCTCTGCGCCTTTTTCAACTATGTACATTCATCCAACGGGTGAAGTAAAGACTTGCTGTATTGGAGAATCTACTTTTGGCAGTACAAAAGAAAACAGTCTAGAAGAAATTTGGCATAATGATATGTTTACAAATCTGAGAAAGGACTTTATATCTGGTGAAATAACTGACCTTGTAGAAAAGAATTGTAGCACATGTATAAACTTTGAACGATCTGGTATTCATAGTTTACGAGACAAATTAAATCAAGACTATGAGCATAAAATAGATAAAAGTCCAGACACAGACATTAACTTGTTATACATTGATGTTCGTTTTAATAATTTTTGTAATTTCAAATGCAGGACTTGTTATCATGAGTATAGTAGTTCAATACACAATGAAGACAAAGGAAGTAATCAAGATATTATCTATGCTGGCAAAACAGAAGACGATTTATATAATCAGATAGTTCCGCATCTTGATCATGTTAATCAGATTTACTTTGCAGGTGGTGAGCCTCTAATTCAGAAAGAACATTGGTTAATACTTGACAAGTTAAAAGAAATGGGAAGAACTGACACCTCATTACAATATAACACTAATTTTAGTACACTAAAATACAAGCAGAAACATATAACAGAATATTGGAATGAGTTTAATGATGTGCTGTTGTTATTATCACTTGATGGCTGGAAAGAAGGAGCAGAGTATTGGAGACACGGTACAGACTGGGAAAAGATATACAATAATATTCTTGAAGTAAAAGATAAGTGTCCACATGTACAGATGGGAACAACCACGACTGTTAGTTGGGTAAACTTGTATAGTGCATTAGATTTCTTAGATCATGTTATAGATGAAAAACTTATGCTAGAAGAAAAACTGAATATTAATGTGTTACAAAAGCCTCCTATCTTTTCTGTTCAGGTTGTGCCGAGTTGGAAGAAAGATGAGTTGAAAGAAAGAATACAAAAGACACTAGATAAGACTACCGAGGCTTCTTTACTTAGAAACAATTTAAATGCTTTGTTAGACTACATGTATGAGGTTGAACATGATGCAAACAATAGTGCTGGTTGGAAAACTGCATGGGATTTCTTCATAAATAAACGAGATAAGTTGCGTGATGAAGATTTCTTTACAGCATTTCCAGAACATGAAAATATGAGATCAATAATAGAGCATGAGTGATCATCTTACATTTGAACAGGGCGAAAAGATAATATCCTTACTAGAAAGATTAGTAGGAGAACCTGCCAAAATTCCCGTACGAAAAACCGATCATATTGCACCCGATATGCTAGTTAGTCCAGGTGGTCCTCATGCTGAACTAAAATATGAGAATTTTCCAGAAAAGGTTTTTCCCATGACTTTTTGGTACGAAAAACCACTATCGGAAACTCCCAACGCAGATCCAAAAGATCAACCGTTTAGTCCTTGTGGGAATGCATCCAATAAATCTGATAGATTTAGAGAAATTATGTTTCCTGATTCTTTTAATGGTATGGATCAAAAAGAAGTATTACGAAGAAACGAGCATATGAATATGAGATTTCGTTACTTAGATACTTGGGAAGAGAACAAGCATATTGGAACTAACATGTATCTGATAGATTTGTGGACTGTAGGATTTGGCGCAGGTGCACATGCAACATTAAGTAAGTTTGGAAATATCATCTCTGATATGTCAGAACAAGCAAGAAAATTAGTCGCCTCTGGTGAAATGGTATTAGTTATTCGATCTGATGGTGAAGGATTTTCAGTTGATGAACATAATTGGGTAAGTAACATACATCAGCAAATAATTGGATTTGGGATGCAAAATGCCAAAGTTGCTGTTACTAGCGGTGATCTTTTATTTAGGAAAAACTATGAAAAGTGGTGTGATGCTTACCCACACATATCTAATCAATTTAGATTTAAAGCAGTATTACCTCATGATTATTTTCATTACGCTTATCTTTTAGAATATGTAAAACGAGTTGGACTTTTTGATTGGGAAGAAGAAGTTGTTCGTAATCAACGCCTTCCACCAGAAAATGTAGGCGCTGAAGGTCCATATACTAATGAGTGGATTAACGATGTTCCAACAGACTTAGATAAAGAAAAAAACTTTTTATGTTATATGGCAGCCTCAAGAAGTCATAGATTAGCACTGTACAGCGAACTGTTACGAAGAAATCTTGTAGACGATTCGTATGTTAGTTTTTTATTTAGATATGCACATTTAAGAAACGAGAATGGAAAGGCTTGGAATCAACTTAATGGATTTCATGATAATCATTTGAAAGAGGTATCAGAGTTACTTTTAAAAGGTCCTGAGCAAATTAATTATCTTTCAAACGCTAGAGAAAAAGATTTCTTACAATACAGAGAACTTGATGCTTCAGTAGATTCTGTTACCTGTGATGATAGACAATTTAATAAAGAGCATTATATTAAATCTTATTTTAGTTTAGTTGCAGAGACTAAATTTGTAGTTCCTTGGAATATAGCAAGAGATCATCAAGATTCAAATATAATGGGTAATGATGCTTTACGAGACAGGAACGAATGTTTGTTTGTAACAGAAAAAACATATAAGGCTATTATGAATTATCATCCATTCATTATTGTCGGAAATGCTGGAACATTAAAATATCTAAGAGAAGAGGGTTATCACACTTTTCCAGAATTGTTTGACGAAAGTTATGATGAAATGGAAAATGCTAATCATAGATTTCAGGCTATATTAGCAGAGGTAGAAAAATTCTGTAAATTGGATGATAATGAAAAAAGAAAAAGATATCGAGCAGTATTGCCCGCTATCGTTCACAATAGAAATCACTACTTAGGTAGTTTTAATAAGTTAAGAAAACGCCATTTACACTGGCTATTACAGATGGGAAAATTAATAGAATGAAAA
>MDSZ01072441.1_pt1 | contig 19029 bp, 11 predicted proteins | sample 811201 | NCBI WGS metagenome assembly MDSZ01 (sample SAMN05326647, study PRJNA326480) | marine metagenome | isolation source: seawater | place: Indian Ocean: North | collected 2010
CAGTGCTGGACTTAATTACTTATTACCTAAAGGACGAGCATAAGCAAAGGCAAACTATAGCAGGTGCTAGCATACAAAACCAAGCAAGCACTAGCCAAACAAATAATGTAAGCTTTCCAGACCACATTAAGCGAGTCTTAGACTTATATAAAAACTTTTAATGTCTGTAGCTGAAAGTAAAAAAGTACTAAAACGGATGGAGAAGTTTCTAGACGGCGAGGCCGCTAGAAAAATACTTGATAAACATAAACAAAGAGTATGGATGTATAACGAAGATGTTGCAAAGTCATTTAAAGAAGGCTATGCTTTAGTCTATAATAGACGGGCAAGCGAAGCAAAAGCAAAAAAACAGCCGCACACAATGCCCGAATTGGATGACGATTTCTTTGACAAAGTAGCAGTAGCAGCCATAGCAGAAGTAGTAGAGTATTTGGAGAAACCTAGAACCAAAGGATGGCTAGTATCAAACACAACTACTTATATTAGTTTTGACCAGGACAGGTATATTGCAGCTCCTTTTAATGCATTAAAAAGGAAAGCCAGGGAACTAATAAACCAGGAATTAAAGAGTGCGGGAATTAAACAGTTAACCGCACACAAAGCAGAAAGTGGAAAACAGGGATCTGAAGCCGCCCTTCTTGCACAAGGAACACAAAGGCTCCATAAAACAAAAAGATCTGTAGGAGCCCTGCAGTTATTAGGAGCACTGGAATGGGCCAAGCGAAGCCCTAAATACAATAAGTTTAGCTCGGTAGAGAATATAAAATCTATGGCGAAAGCTTTGGGTCAGATAGAATTAGAGTTTTATTCAGCAGGATATACAGGGAAAGGCGGTAGTAAGGTAAAGTATAACCCAAACCTTAGAGTTTCAATATTTGTTTCTTCTCATAAAGATAATCCAGCAGGCGATCTGCCCACAGACTGGGCAACTATAAAACCAAAACTCGAAGAAGAGTTACAAAAATTTATAGTTGAAGAAGGAATAGCAGATGTAAAAGGTAGTAACTCTATACGAGAAGATGCAAGAAAGCATGCTCGACATTTAGTTATTTCAAAATTAAGAAAGAGATTACGAGTTGTTTCAGATTCTAAGCCTGTAAGTAGAAAAGAAAAAAGTGTAAAGACAGCCAATAGAGAGTCGGTAGGTAAAAAAAGAAAGGCTTTTAGATCAAGCCTAGCTTATACAACAATTAAAACAGGTGCAGGTAATCAACAAGGCGCTAGTTTATATACTGTTATGGCAATGATTAACGAGAAACTGCCCGAAACAGTCAGAAAAAATATGGGGGCACCAGCATTAGAAAATCAGACAGGTAGATTTGCTAATAGCGTAAAAATGACAGATGTTATAAAAACCCCAAAAGGCTATCCAAGTTTTGGGTATACATATGCAAAACAGCCTTACCAAGTTTTTGAAACAGGATCACAAGGCACCTGGTCAACTCCTGAGAGAGACCCAAGAGTCCTCATTGATAGATCCATAAGAGAAATCGCAGCAGGATTTGCGTTAGGAAGATTTTATACTAGGAGAGAGTGATGGCAAGTAACGCACGAAATTACACAACTCGTCGTTCTGCTATTACCAAGGCTTTATCCGATAAGATTGCTTTAATTGATGGAAGAGGTATATACCATACGGCGGTCGCCCAAACTAGCCCCCGGTTAAAGTTCTGGGATGAGATAGAAGAGTTTCCCGCAGTACATTTAAATGCAGGGAGTGAAGCCAGACAGTATCAAACAGGGGGCTATAAGGATAGATTTTTAAATATTACTGTAAGATGCTATGTTAATGAAGAAGACGCCGTTACTGCTCTTGATGAACTACTAGAAGATGTAGAAACAGTTATTGAAAATAATAGTAAATTAAAATATCACGATAGATTAGGGTTAGAAAAATATACCCAACAAATCACAATCCTCAGTATAGATACTGATGAAGGTGTACTAGAACCGCTGGGAGTAGGAGAAATACTTATAGAGGTTCGTTATTAGAAAATTCTGGCACGAATAATTATTCACGACCAGTCTTTTCAAGTTTCATAGGAGAAAACTATGGCAGACCAATTATACTTTAGCCGCGATACACGTTTGTTTGTACAAATGCGTAATCAAGATGCTGAAGATGATAATACCGCAGGGGCGGGTACTGTATGGGAAATTCCTGTCTTGGATGGATACAGTTTCTCACAGACAACAAATACCTCTGAAATTCTGCTCTCGGAAATGGAAAGTACTAAAGGCATATCACGTCGTGGACGTCGTATGTTTACCGACTCTCTTGCTCCCGCAGAATGGTCTTTTAGCACATATATTAGACCTTTTAAGTCTTTAGGACAAACTGCGCTTGACGCTTCTTCTACACTTGCAGGCACAAAAGGTGCTGAAACAGGTAGTGGAACGGATGTACATGCCGTGGAGGAAGTGCTTTGGGCAGCAATGTTCGGAGCAGATGTTTATAGTAACGTTACTGGTGTAGCTACTGTAGATAATCTAACTGGAGCAACCGATACTGATAGAGCTGCAGGAACTTATACAATTACTGAAGATGACTATACAGTAAGCCCTAATAACGGAAGGGGTGCGTCATTTACTATAACCGTAAATGGTAGCGGCGTTGCTACTGTTGCTGTCGCTTCCAATGGTGATGGTTATGCTGTTGATGATACCTTTACTGTTACAAGCGATAAAATAGGAGCAGCAGCAGGAGATACTAGTCTTACTTTTGATGTTGCAACCTTATTAACAACCGCTGCAAGTCAGGTCAGTACTTTTACACGTGCAGTGAATAAAGTTAGTGGCCCGGTTGTTACACCTGGCTCAGACTATAATACAATAGTAACTGCAGAATCCAATCGATCAGCATTACATCCATTACATTTCTATTTTGTAGTTGATACAGCTAGTGCCAATCCGATTGTTTACAAGCTGCCAGAAGCTGTGATTAATGAGGTTAGTATTGACTTTGATGTAGAAGGTATTGCTACTTTGAATTGGTCAGGAATGGCTAAAGAAGTCCAAGATGTATCAGGAAGTGTACATGTAGACGCGACTCTGCCTATAGGTAGTGATACTACTACTGATGGCACAAAGATGGCGGCTGGAGATATCTGGTTTGATTCAGATAATGCTCAAGGAAGTGCTTTCTGGCTCATTTCAGCAACCCCAGGAGATAATAGTAGTAATACTACTGCTACACAGGCTATCGATGAGGCAATAACAAGTACGAATACTTTTATTCGTAATCGTTTAACCTCTATTGATATTACTGCTGATAATAAGACTATATTCCCAGGTGGAATGAATGCGAATAGCGATGGAAAATATAATCTTGCATTAACAGGTGGAAGTTTTACTATTGCTAATAATATTACGTATTTGGTACCTGATGAACTAGGGTTTGTTAACAAGCCTTTAGAGCATGTAACAGGCGCACGAAATATTACTGGCGGAGCAACTTGTTACCTTACTCTTAGTGACTCAGACAGCACTTCAGGAACTTCTAGACAGTTTTTTAATGATCTAGTATCCACAAGTGCAATGGCACAGGTTGTTAACAAATTTGCAGTTACATTAAAGATTGGTGGTTCCGCTCAAGCCGGAACACCTTCGTTGGTAATTACAATGCCGAATGTTCACTTTGAAGTACCTTCTCACTCTATTGAGGATGTAATTTCACTAGAAAGTTCCTTCCATGCATTACCAAGTGGATTTGATACTGCTAATGAAATAACAGATATTAAATACTACGCACCATCTACGTACTCTTAATACTCAAGGGGCTTCGGCCCCTTTTTCTTCCCAACCTTCCAAAAATAATTCTTGACATTTAGTGTCTTTTGAATTATACTATCTCTATAAATTTTAAATAAGGACTTTTTACCATGCCAGAGACCAAAGTAGAAAAGAAAGAACCCGTATCGTTAGCAAGTTTACTAACTCCTAGTAAAACCGTATCTATTGATTATCCTGGATACGAAGGAATGACAGTATCGTTATGTTTTTTAGCAAGAACAGAGCTTATAAAACTCAGAAAACGATGTTTATCTAGCAAATGGGATAAGAAAAACCGACAAATGGTAGAGGAACTCGATGATGATAAGTTTCTTACAGAATATTGCAAAGGTGTAGTCAAAGGATGGGAGGGCTTAAAATATTCATACTTAGAAGAGCTTCTTTTGGTGGATGTTTCGCAATTCGATCCTAATGATACATTACCCTACACTCAAGATAATGCTGAGTTGTTAATGAAAAATGCAACTGATTTTGACACATGGGTAACCGAAACAGTAGGTGATTTAGAAAATTTTACTGGGAACAAGTAGCTGAAATACAAAAGTTACTTGAACGTTGGGTAAAAGAGTCTACATCAAAGATTGACTATGAAAAATATTTAAAAATCTGCGAACAGTTGGGGGAAGACCCCGACCCTAAAAGAATGCCGCTCGAACTTTCTATATTTCCTGTAGAATTTCAAGTGGCATTTTTTATATATGACTTACTACAAGACGTGTACGAAGGAATGAACGGAACATTTTTAGGGAAAAACTGGGCTCCAATTAAAGATTTATTAGATATACATGAAGTAGATTGCCCTCAAGAAACAGTATATTATATAAAAATGATAGAAGGCACTACAGTTAAACACAGAGCAGAAGAAAGTGAAAGACAAAGAAAAGCGGCGGATAGAAAGCGGCAGAGCAGTGGAAAAACATACACTCATAATGTACAGGGTTAATGGCAAAAAAAGATACAGTATGGATTGATATCAGAACCGAAGATGGTGGCACTATGCAAAAAGTTGCAGTTAGTGCCCAAAAGCTTGGAATTGCTCTGGATGATGCTGGAGTCGCCGGCCAAAAGATGGGCAAATCAGCCCAAACTACTAATAGACGTTTAAAAGGGCTTTCTCAACAGTCTTCGAACGCAACTAAAAATAATGCAAAACTTATGCAAAGCATTAATAGTGGTTTAGTGCCTGCATATGCAGTTTTAGCCTCTCATATTTTTGCAATCTCAGCAGCTTTTAGATTTTTAAAAGAAGCCGCTGATATGCGAGTCATGCAAGAATCTCAAATAGCTTTTACAGGAGCAACTGGAGTTGCTATGAAATCTCTTACTTCAGATATACAAGCTGCGAGTGAGGGAATGTTAGATTTTAAAGCCGCTTCAGAAGCAGCAGCCATTGGTATAGCCTCCGGATTAGGTGCTGGACAAATAGAGGAACTATCCGAGGGAGCGGCAAATTTATCAAAAATATTAGGACGAGATGTTACTGACTCTTTTAATCGTTTAATTAGGGGTGTTACAAAAGCAGAGCCCGAACTTTTAGACGAATTAGGTATTATTCTACGTCTTGAGAATGCACAAAATGATTATGCCATCGCTTTAAATAAGACCGCAAAAGATCTAACTACATACGAAAAGAAACAGGCGGTATTTGTAGATGTCCAAGGACAGTTAGAGAAGAAATATGCAGCAGTAGCTAAAGCGACAGGTGTACAAGCCAATAAAATAGCAAGATTAGGGGTCGCATTTGATCGTGTAATGAAACACGTTAAAGGTTTTACTGCTGCTATTGGCGAGCCCACCGCAGAGTTTTTTACTAAAAATATTGGGTCTCTGACGGTTGCTTTAGGACTTCTTGCTACTAATATATTTAAGCAAATTATTCCAGGATTCACCGCATGGGCTGCAAGTGCTCAGGAGGATGTTATAGCTGCAAATACTGCCCTAGATACCCATATACAAAAATGGAAGGATCTAGAGATGGAGCAGGCTAGAATTACTGGTACCGGAGATGCAGCCGGTGCAGCACGAGGCGCAGTTTCTCATATCAAAGCCAAGCCAGGAAGTGGGCTCGATAAATTGCAAAAAGGAGAGCAATTATCAAGTCGGGAAGTTAGTGGGATGCTACGATTTGCCGAACAAGGTAAAGGTGCAGTAACACAAATGAGCGAGGCTCAAAAACGTACTTTTATTGCTTCTTTGAAAGTAATGAAGAAAGAGTTCAAGGGTTTCAAAACCGAAATAGTTACAGGATGGCAATCAATTCAGCAAACCGCTAGTATTATGATACAAAAAACACAAACGGGATGGGGCATAGCGATGGCTGCTATGAAAAAAGCCGCTTCTCGATTTGTTCAAGGAGTTAACTTTTTATTCCGAGCTGCTGGGTGGGTTGGCATGGCAATGCTACTAAAAGATTTAGGGGTTCAATTAGCTGAACTTTTAGGTATTATCAAATCAAGTCAAGGATGGGATGACTTAAATCAGGATATGAAAACTCTTACAACTAATACAAAACAGCTAAATAAAGAATATTCTACTTTCAATCCAACACAATTAGCACTAGGGTTAACAAAAATTACCGGCATAGAGGCTCAAGCAAACCGAATCTTGAAACTTAATGACAGTCTATTAGAATATAATAAAATGCTCCAAGCCACCTCAAGCCTAGAGAGTGCTAGGACTCATGCTGGTATAGAGAAATGGACTGCTGCGCAAGAGGAGGAAATGGAGCGGTTTAAAGAGTCGATGGAAAGCATGCTTATAAATGTTTTTGGTGAGGATAATAAAATTAGTCAGAGTCTGAATACTTTCTTAAGTAAAGGAATTTTTTCTGGTATTGTGCAAGGCGCTAAAGAAATTTTTGGTGATGATATTGTGTCCAAGTTGCAGGAAGTGGAAGGCACTTATTGGAGAGCATTTGAGGGGTTAGCCGCGAACTACAAGGATCTTCAAAACCAGAAGGAAGAGGCTCTAAATTTTGAAGCGTTGTATAAGACTGGACAAGCATTCATAAAGCCTATGGCAGAAACCACACGCGCAGGACTATCGCAAGCTTATGATTTATTAGAATATTTGAATGCATTTGAAGAACAAGTCGGAGCAAGCAATCTAACGGAGTACCAAAAAGAGTACAAGGCTTTAGTAGAGTCCATCGTTGAAAGTGGAAAGTTAGATCTAGATGCCACCCAAATAAAAGCATTAGAGGGGATTAATAAATTCTTTGATGCACAGCGTGGCAATGCCAAAGAATTGTTAGACGGAATTAAAAATAATACTAAAGCTTTCACAGAGCAAGCAAATTCTGTAAGCCAATTTAGAACCAAAGTATATGACTTAATCAAGACAACCGAGGAGTTAATAGCCACTAACAATGCAGTCGGGCAAGCCGAGGGCTGGAAGGAGAGAGATGATCTTTTACAAGGCCAGTTAGCGTTTTTGCAAAAAATTAGAGATGTAGAAATAGGCTCTGCCGTTAAACTAGCGCAATTAGAAAGAGATGCTACACGCAGAAAGATAGGAAAATCCTCTTTAGAAATAGCAGAAATCGACAGAGCACTCGCCCATGCAAAAGCAGTTGAAAGGAGACTGGAGGCGGATAACCGGCTTAGGTTAGCACAGGAGGAAAAGGTAAAAAAAGAAGACGAATTCATTAAGAAGTTAGAGGCAGAAAGGGACGAGTTGCTGTGGCAAGAAAAAAGCCTAGAGCGTCAACTTGATCTACGTATGAGAATGGCCGATGCAGCCAGAGAATCTTTTGCCACAGCACTAAGCACAAATTTAGCTGACTTTATAAAAGGTGATGAATCAAGCTTAAAGGACGCACTAATAAAAACTTTCAAAGCAGCAGTAGATGCTGCCATAGATAGTATGGTAGAAGGCTGGGTCACTTGGGGCATGGGAAAGCTAGAAAATCGAATAGGGGGACAGGGAGGCACTCAGGCAACCGTTCTAACACCAAAAGAAGTCAGAATAGCCGCAGCTGGTATTAGACTAGGTCTGAAGATAGAAGAAGGCCAAAGTATTAAACAGCATCTAGAAAAAGGCGGTGGTCTCGAAGTTTTTCTTAGAAAAGGATCTATAAAGTTAAACTTGGATCCTTTTACAACCCCTTCACATATGAAGATATGGCAAGAACCCTTAGCTAAATTAATAGGCAAAGAAGTTTGTGCATGTAAGGCAGCCTCAGCAGGAGGAGGCGCCGGGGAGGATGAAACTAGTGCGTTACTTAACCAAGTTTTATCTGACTTAAGAAACACCCTTAATGATTTAAAAAATGAAATTAACGCTGCAAGAACTCAAGAGTTACCAACTTGGGGAGATGAACCACCACCAAACGAGGGGGGTATAAGAATAGAAGGCTCATCAAGTACTGAGTTAGGCGACATGTTAGAACGAATAGTTGTTTCAGACCAGAGAGACATCCTGGACACAAATAGAATTAAAGAAAAAATAGATGGATTGATATTTATTGACCAAATGAGCAAAACATTTGATGATCATATTAACGGGTTAGAAGATACACTGAAGACTGCTTCGACAGATTTCGAACAAATTGGTAAGCTTTTTGAGGAAGGTGTTGGGAGCATTATGAATATATTTAAAAGCTTTGGAGGAGGAAGTGCCGGTACTGATTCTGCTGGTGGTATTATGTCCTTGGTACAAACGGGCATAAAGATTTTCTCTTTTATGAGTGGTGGTGGCTTCGGCTTCGCAGATGGGGGCATAGCCAAGGGTGGTTTTAAAAAATATGCAACAGGAGGCATAGCAACAGGCCCTCAGCTAGGTCTTATCGGAGAAGGAAAGCATAATGAAGCAATAGTTCCTCTTCCTGATGGTAAATCAATTCCAGTTATAATGCCTAAAGGATCCGGAACTAATAATGTTGGTGTAACTGTTAATATCACTAATGATAGGACCGAGAGAAATACAGAAGGTGATACTGCCGCAGCGGAAAGACTTGGGGATCAAATAGCAGATGTAGTACAACAAGAACTATTAAATCAAAAACGTAATGGTGGGATACTAAGCCCATATGGAGTAGCATAATGCCAGAGATAGGATTTGAAATATCAGGTACAGATATTACAACAGCAACTATACGTCCTGATAATGATTTTTCAAGGAATTATAAACCTAGTGTTAGAGTAGCGGAGTTTGGAAATGGTTATCAACAAAGAGCAAAACCAGGGATTAATAATATTGTAGAGACTTTTGCTATGCAATTTAAAAATCGAGAAAAATCCGCAGCAGATGATATAATAAAGTTTTTTAATGATAAAGCCGGGGTAACTTCTTTCAATGTCACAGTACCCGATGATAACAGTACAAGCACTGATCAATATGGTAATAAGGTTTCAACTATAAAAGTAATTTGTGAGAGTTGGTCTCAACAATACAATAATGCTAATCATTATAATGTTAATGCAAACTTCAAAAGACTATATGTATGAGCAACAGCAACTTAATAGCAAAAGATATACAATCCTTAGAAGTAGACAGTGGGGTAGTCTCTTTATTTGAGTTAGAATACTCTTCTTCTACTACTTTATATTTTCATCCAGGATTGAGTACATCTGTTCGTATTACAAATATTGACGGAGGTACCCTTACTTTAAATAGTTCCCAAACCATTACTACAGGGGTCTCTTTAACATTTAAAGGGCTTAGTCCAACAGGTTCAGAAGTTTCTGTAACTAAAAGTATATCGGGGGATAATCCAGACGCCAATACTATAACCGTTTCTGATGCTTCTAGTTTAACGGTGGGTATGACTGTTACTGGTCCAGGTATACAAACCAGGGATTATTCTCCTATAGTTTTTGATACTAATACATACTATGCTATCCCAATGGAACTAAGTACTTTTAGTGTAAGTACTGAAGGAGTACAAAATAGACCTAAGTTAACTATTGGAAATGTAGAATCTATACTAAGGTCTAGTTCTTTGTTTCAAAATGCTAATGATGGCGGCAATGATGGATTATCAGATTTTAAGCTCGATGATCTTATAGGAAAACGTTTAACCCAGCGTCAAACATTAGAAAAATATTTGACTATGGATCCTACTACTGTAAGTACAAAATCAGTAATAGAACTACCAAAAAGAATACATATTATTGATAGAGTTGAAAATAAAAACGCAGAAACAGTTACATTTGAACTAGCAAATCCTTTTGATCTAGAAGGTATAAAATTGCCACGCAGACAAGTTATAGGAAAATACTGCCCTTGGGCTTATCAGGGATTAACATTTGATACCCCAAAAGGAGCATGTACTTGGCCCGCCAATAGTTTAGTTCTTGATGAAAATAGCAGTGGAGACTTAAAATTTTATGCTTATCTAACTGAGAAAGATGAGCCTATTATGTGGAAGTATCTTATCCACAATTCCTCTAATGCTACACAGATTCTTAGCGGGAAAACCCATTCAGGGAGTACAGGAACATCCTATGCTAAAGATGCACTAGTTGCATTATCGGACGGTGGTTCAGGATATACATATTGGAGGTCCAACAAAGATTCTAATACGTCAGTACCCTCCTCCTCCAATAGTGACTGGCAGCAGATACGATTATACGAACCTTGGGTTTCTGGACAAACTTATTCAACTCATTCTGATTCAGCGGATAGAAATGATTATGTTATATATCCCGTAAATAATGCGGGCAATAAAACTGATACTACTTTTGACTTTACAGCAACATCAACCATTTATAGAGTACTTATTACAAATAATAGTATAGTGCCGTCTTCCAGATCCGCACATTGGACTAGAGGGGATGTTTGTGGAAAACTTCTTTCTTCTTGCAAAGCACGATTTCAATTTATGAGTGAAGAAAACGATAACGATAAGCAAAATACTATTGTAGGAACTGATACTAATACTGCTGTTGGGGTTCTTCCCTTCGGAGGGTTCCCAGGTAGTAGAAAACATCGTTAATGAACTTACAAGACATAAAAGATCATTTCGATAGAGAATATCCTAAAGAGGGGTGTGGAGTTTTATCAGTAGTTAAAGGAAAAAAGCAGTGGTTCCCTTGTACTAATATTGCTACTAATAATGATGATTTTATTATGGATTCAGAGGAATATATAAAATTATTAACAACTACAGATATTGTAGGAATAGTACATAATCATATTGGTAGTAGTTCAGAGCCGGGCGAAACTGATAAAGTTGCTTGTAATACTTTAGGAATTCCTTATTATATATTTAGTTATCCTGATATGAATCTAACTGTCTTAGAACCCGAAAATAATACAACGGATTTATATGGAAGAGAGTATGAGTTTGGGGTAGCAGATTGTTTTGAAGCAGTACGTGATTATTTATTTCAACAAGGAATGGAAATCCCTCATCGTGCCTTATTTGAAGAAAACTGGTATAATAAGGGATTAGATTATTTTACTACAGAGATGGTTAAAAAGTGGAAAGGAGAGCCCGTGAATTTAGATGAGTTGAAAGAAAATGATGTACTTCTCTTCAAAGTACAAGAAGAAGTAAATGATCATTGTGGAGTATACTTAGGAAATGATATTTTCTACCATCATGCATTTAACAGACTATCATGCAGAGAAAATTTGTATCCTTTCTGGCATAAGTATTTAGTAGGAGCATATAGATATGTTGCGTAAGGTATATTTAAATGGTGAATTAGGTGAAAAATATGGGAAAGTTGCTGAAGTAAAAGCAGAAACCGTTAGAGAAGTCATACAGTATTTAGATGCTAATTACACAGGAGTTAAAAAGTATTTACTTGACTCTGATAAGAAAAAAATAGGGTTTACTATAAAAGTAGCTGATCAACATCTTGAGCACGATCAGGAACTTTTAATGCCTTTAAATAAAGGGGATATAATTATTACTCCAGTTCCTTTAGGGTCTAGGGGCGCTGTCAAAGCATTCATAGGGGCGGTACTAATAGTAATAGGAATAATAGTTCCACCCCTTGGTTCAATACTAATTCCTATAGGCTTGAGTCTGGTAAGCCAGGGGTTAGCAGAAATGATGGCACCAGACCCTGCAACAGATAACGATGGGAGCGAAGACGGTGAGGATGGGTATCTATTTCAAGGATCAGAACAAGTCATTCCCGAGGGACGACCTGTTCCAGTTTTATACGGAGAATTGAGAGTTCCTGGGCAGCCTATTACTTTTGATTTACAAAATATAGATGACGGCTGGAATGCTTTATCTAATGCAAACGGAGCGTACACTCTGTCTGGGGATCCAGATGGAAACATATACAAAGTCGCAGCTAATAGGAGGGACTAATTTATGGTGTCAATACCAAGCATGCGGCCAGACGGAACAGGAACAGGGAAGCCTGAAGACCCCGGTAAGGCAGGCTCTAACATTCAAGAAGTTTCAATAACTGATTTAATATCAGAAGGTCCTATTCAGGGTCTGGTAAATGGAGAGGCTTCTGTATATTTAGAAGGGGATCAGTTATCTTCTGAAGATACAATCCTTAAAAACAGTGAGGCCGCAAATGAAGCAGGAGAGCCTCATACAATAACCTTTGCTGCAGCCAGTAGCAATTTACAGCCCGTAACCGCATCAATGAAGGATAGGGACGGTAATACTGCTTATTATAATGATTTAAAAGAGACGTATACAAGAGATAATGCTTATCGATTTATAACAGTATTTGGATTACAAGCATCAGATTGTAAAATTGAAGGCATGAAAAGATCTAAGCATGAGGCGGGCGGTGATTATGGATTGTCTGAAATAAAAGTTTGTGCAGTTGCAGGAACCCCGTTAGCAGAAAGTACTCTTTTCTATACAAGTCATAAATCAGGCGTTGGAAAGAGAAGTCCTACTCTTAGAAACTTAAAACCTATTATACGAGTTATTACTCCCTCCGGACATTTAATAAAAGGAAGTGTGATAGAAGTTTATGGGGATGATTATAATTCCGTTGATACTAGTGGACCCTCTAAGCGAGTAACAATACAAGTATGGGGAGCTTATTCAGACGTAAATCTAGAAAAAGATATTTATACCGGCTCCAATCAAGTATATGGAAAAGTATATATAGATAGAGTATGGCTTGTAGATATAAGAACAGTTAGTGGAAATAATGTTATTTATATACCAAAACAGAGTAATTCTTTATCTGTAACTGATAAAACTTTTTGGCTTCATCCAGAAGATAGTGATAACTCAGGTACTGCTACTACAGGTAGTACTCCTGCTAACTCAAAAAAATACCCGGGTTCGTCAGTTGAGTTTCGAGTTGGTAATTTACATCAAGAACCTTTATATCAGTTATCCGGGCCTGGTGTAGCTTCTTTTCCGTTAACTTTATCAGCTAGTGACTCCGCTCCTTTTAATAGCACTAACAACTTTCTTACTAGTGCGCCCGCAGCTGGCTATCCCACTTCTAGTGATATCACTACTGCTGTAAATGACGGAGCAATTCAAAAAGTCCTTGTGTTTAGTCAATCATTTTCAGGAGCACAGATAAGTGAAATTGATGAAATAAAAATTCAATTAGAATTTCCTAATGGACATTACGCAACAAATGATGAGGGAAACGATCAGTACAACGGAGCAGCCTTTAGTATAACCCTCGAAGGTTCTGAAAGTGGAGGATCTAATCCTACTGATTGGGAAGACCTTACAGGAGGAGCTGCTGTATACCAAAGATATTGGGGGTTGCAGAAAACAGCAGTAGTTTATACTATAATATTGCCCATAAATACTCATTTAAATATTAGGGATTTGCGTTTAGTTATTACTAGATTAACTCCCGATGGAGTAGCTAAAGGAAATAATTATCTTGGAAAGCTCTCCGGCAATCATATAATTCGAGGAGCGACTAGTGATATAGCAGTAGTCTTAGATACTTGTCAAATTGCTCAAGTCGTAGCAACCATTAAAGAAAAACTTTCCTACCCTTATTCCGCAGTAGCGGGTGTAAGTTTTAGTTCTCAAAGTTTCCCCTCAGCCCCTAGTAGAGCATATCATGTTCGGGGACTAAAAATTAAAATACCTTCTAACTATAAACCTAGGCACTTGACTGGCGATGGAGTTGCTACCTATACAGGAATGTGGAATGGGGAATTTAGTGACGAAGGAACAACAAATAGTAGTGGTCTTGAGTCTGGAGTATACTACACTGATAACCCTGCATGGGTATTCTATGATATGTTAATTAATGACCGTTATGGCTTAGGAGATTTTTTAACCGCACAAGATATAAATAAATTTCAACTTTATAAAATTGCAAAATATTGCGATGAATTAGTACCTACTAAATATGGTGAGACAGAGCCTAGGTTTACATCTAATTTATATTTGACTAAACCTACTGAGGCATATAAAGTTTTAAAAGACATGGCAACCATGTTTAGAGGTTTATTATATTGGTTGGACGGACAAATGATTCCAATACAAGATTCTCCGGCTTATCCTATTTATAACTTTTCTCCTTCAAATATAATAAAGGATACTTTTCAAACTCAAAATTCAGGAAGTAAAGCAAGAACTAATCAATACACAGTTATATGGAATAATCCTTCAGCCGCATATAAACCAGAGCCTATAGTTATCGAAGATAAAGAAAATATTCTTACTACAGGACAAATTATTCCTAAAAAAGCTGTTGCATTTGGTTGTACTTCTGAGGGTCAAGCAATAAGGTATGGAAGATGGAAAGCATGGACTTCAGTCAATCAAACTGAAGTTGCGACTTTCAAAACTTCTGTTAATGCATCGTTTTTAACTCCTGGAGATATAATAAATATACAAGATCCCTCACAGACAGGGACTGTATTTAGTGGTAGAATAACGGCCTCCTCTAATAGTGCTATAACTTTAGATGTGGATATTACTACTGTCTCAAGTCAAGCTCAATCTGATGGGGGAAGAGCACAGTCTTTTAGTTTTCAATCCAGTTCTGATTATGCTTATAGTTTAGCCCTTTTAGTTTTAAAACGTAAAGTAGTTTTAACTCAGGAAGCCCCTGCAGTAATAACTCATTCAGGCGCAACTTATACTTATAATAGAGGGGATGAAGTAGTTTATGCAAAGATTGATGGAACTTCTACACAACTTATTGGTAATTCAGATTCTGATGAAGATATAAGAAAAACTATTTCAAATATTCAAGACAATGACGGAACCGATATTCAAGTAGAGTTTAGAAATAGTACAGATGTTGAATCAATAACGTTTACCTCTTCTAATGTTTCTGTAGTTAATGGAGTTACCCAAATAGCTATTGCTGCTCCTTTCTCTGGAGAAATCCCAGATAATACTATCTGGTCAATACGAGAAACTTATAAAGGTGTAAATACTTTAGCTTCGTATAAAGAATATAAAATATTAGGACTAAAAGAGGATTCAGATAAGTTTTTTGAAATTACTGCAGTAGAATTTTTTAATTCAAAATTTGATATAATTGACAAAGATTTTACTTTAGCATTACAAGATACTGTTATTCCTCCTGTTCCGGATTATGTTCCACCTCCTGAATCAGTTTATATTTTAGATACTCCCGATTTCAGAATGGAACAAAATGAGATAACATTAGAATGGGAGCCTCCTCGGAATACGGACGGTTCCACATATCAATTTCCTAGAAACTATGTAATACATATTTATCCCCCCTTACCGGATGGCACTGATTATGTAGAGACTCGAAGTGGTAATACGAGACGACACGTGTTTAAAGGAATACCTGATGGAGTTTATGACTTTGGAGTTCAGACTTTTTCAAAATTTAGAAAACGTTCAGAAATAACTTGGAGAACTATAGAGTTAGTTGATAAATTTGCAGTCAGTTGCTCCCGCATGGTAGGAGGTATTCCTAGGGGTATATTCGCAAATTGTGAAAGTAAGATTTCAGGCTCCACATTTAGCTTAGATACTGTTGATTTTGCAATTCGTTCTAATGGTGCGCCGGGAACGGTTGTAAATAATGCTAATCAAGGCACTGCAGCAACTTATCAACAAGATTTGACAGCTATGGCAGCAACAGGAAAGGAGATAACTCGAGCACATATTTACTTTGACGCAGACGATACTACGGATTATTTAAAATTAGTTCTTTATAAGCGATTTAATTTTGAAAATGCTTCACTTGGTATATGGTATGATAGAACACAATGGGTCAGTAATAGTGAGAATGTTTGGACAGATTGTACAAATAGTGCAGATGCCAGAGTCAAAGTAGGACGATATAGTAATAAAGTTGAGAAGTCAGAAGGGACAACAGCATTTTTAACTCGTTTTCAAGTCGGAGACGTTATTAGAATCAAAACTGCAACAAATACTTACTATGCGGGTGTAGTTGCCTTTATTGAAAACGATAATATTTTGTTTACTCAGCAACGTTTAAATAATACTGCTAATGAGATAACGAGTGTTGATGAATCTAAAGCAATAGCAAGAAATGCCCTACGTCCTGACTATGCTAATGATGCTGTTATAGCTTTTATAGGCAGGGATGGAAGTACTTATTCCCATGAAAGGTATCTGTGGACAATAGATCCTAACTTACAAGGTCTTCGTGCATTAATTGTAGATACAAATGTTGCATTTCTTAATTATAATTCTTCTTCTGTACTTCAGAACGAAGTTGCTATTACTCTCACAGCGGATGCGTTAGCATATTCTGACCCAGAGTTTATAATTACGGGAGCAGGATTTAGTCAAACTAGTGAAAGTGCTCAAAGTACTTATGTTAATGACGATACTTCAGGACTATCTGCTCCTAATGATGTAACGGGGCAAAGCCTTACATGGAAACTACATGATGGAACTTCAGGAATCGGATACGATAATGGCTCAGCATTAAATTTCTCGGTAACCGTTAGAGAGTCTGCTGATGAAAGTGAAAGTAAAACCAAAGATTTCAAAATTATAAAAGTACAAGATGGATCTATTGGTTTAGATGGAAAAACAGCCAGATTAGATTTATCAGATTATTCCATTTTGTATAACGATAATGGTCAAGGTCCTAGGTTTACAGGAACCACTTCTGTAGGAGGCACTGTAGGGGAAGTGACTCTTAATACTAAGAAGGAGGGAAGCGAAACTAATGGTTGGATAAAAATTACTGTAAATACTACTAATTTTACTGACCCTGTATTCAGAATTTACTACGGTTCCAGTCCTACATATTTGGTAGATAGTATCACCGCGTATAGTGGATGGATGGATGGAACCGCCGGAGCAAGTACGGTAGTTCATTATCCAGTCCCTACTGGTTATAGTAATAATCTTACTACTGGCTCGTCAATAAATATCAATGTAGACGTAGCCGAAAAGCCGGCTAATTTTAATGGTTCAAACCTACCTGCTTCTGGAGATATAAAAGCCACAGATTCTTGTAGTTTAATGTCGCTTGTAGCCGGAGAAGTAGGAAGAACTATATCTGTATCTAATCCAACTCACGTGTTCCAAGCAGAAAATGATGGAACAGTTGAATCCGAGACAAAAACTGGTAGCGGAACAACTCTTGAATTTTTAAAAGGCGGAATAGCAGCAACATATGTGGGAGGCACAGGATCTCATAGTTATAATAGTGGTAGCAGCCCTGATCCTAATGAGTGGAGAATTAAATCTGCGGTTTCAACAGATACTCATTTAACTGTTGGAACGCCAACAGGGGTAAGTAATAATATAGTTACTATTGGGGACCATGCAGTAACGGGAGGAATTGATGATACTGAAACTATTACTTACACTATAGAATTAGGTACTAAAGACGGAGTAAAAGAGTATAAAGCAGTACAAGTTTTTGCAAAAGCAAAAGCAGGAGAAACTCCAAATAACACAGGCATTGTGTATATGTATAAAGTTGCAAGTAGCACTCCCACTATTGGTAGTGATTTTCCTAATGTTACTGTAGGATTAACCGGTACAAACTCTGGAAAGATTACTTCAGCAACTAATAATCAAATAGGTAGTACAGGTTGGTTTATTGTTCCTCAAAATCCGGGAACTGATGATTTATACGTTGTTGCAGCAACTTTTAACGGTACAGGCAGCAGTGACACTATTGCATATTCTGAATGGACAGAGGCAACACCAATATCTGGTACTGATGGAGCAGCCGGAACACATGGATTAAGCACAGGTGTATCAACATTATATAAAAGAACTAATTCAGATTCTGTTCCTAATGGTCCAAGTGGTAGCTTAACGTATACTTTTTCAACAGCAGCAGTAACAGAAGGCTCTGGTCAATCAGGCAACCTTAATGGTTGGTCAGCCACAGCTCAGTCTCCTGACAATAGTAATAAGTTTCAATGGAGAACTACCGCCGCTGCAATAGCTACAGCTACTCAAAGTACTGATACTATTGCTTCTAATGAGTGGTCTGCGGCTACTATAAGTGCACAATATGTAAAAGGTGACGAGGGAGATGCTGGTCAGAGATCTATTCAAGGTTATATTTATTTCCGAGTTGCTGACGGAGCTGCTAATCCGTTTAGTGGAGGTACGGGAACTTATACTTTTTCGTCCGGAGGTCTAACTGCTTTAACTCAAAGTTCAGACGGTTCCACTTCAATTACATATTCAAATGCGGCTTATGAAATAGAAGTTGCTGGAGATTATGATTACTATGCTGCAAGGTACTATGGCTTAGAGGCTACCGGCGGTCCTCATTCTACGATCGCAGTAACTGTTACTGCTGCGGTTGCACATACCTCGTTTACTGGTGTAGTAACATTTAATAGTGGTACAAATTTGCTACAACTGAACGGAAACGATCTAACTACAATAGATGGAGCTAGTATTACTACTGGTATTCTTAGATCTGCGGGAACCAACACGACTAGTGCTACCGGTGCTGCTTTTACTGGAAATAACGCTCACGCTTACTTTAATTTAACTAATGGAGCAATAGCGACAAATAATTTCAGAGTTCAAACAAATGGAGACGCTGAGTTTAAAGGTTCCATACAAGCAACCGGAGGCACTCTAGCAGGTGGTGGTTGGAGAATCGTAGGGTATAATATTATGGGAGGAGGATATGGTAGTGTCACATCTACTACTGGTTGGCCCAATGCTAATGTTACTTTAGATAGTAATAATGCAAGAATCATAATTCGTGAGACAACTAGCGAAACAGCCGGAGTTAATCGTGTTACGCTCGGTAATTTGAGTTAATAGTAACCACCTTAAAAATAAAACTTGACTATTTATGTCCTTTGAGATATAATTTCAGCATGGAGAAATATAAATGAGCGCAGGAACATATAACTTAGTAATCGACCAAG
>MDSZ01065794.1_pt1 | contig 19027 bp, 19 predicted proteins | sample 811201 | NCBI WGS metagenome assembly MDSZ01 (sample SAMN05326647, study PRJNA326480) | marine metagenome | isolation source: seawater | place: Indian Ocean: North | collected 2010
AACCCAGAGGTTGCCTCTGGTGCACCTTTCCAAATAGAAGTGGGATTGGTGTTTGGAGGCGACCTCCCAGGAGATGGGCAAGTCCAGATTCTGCGCTTTGCAAATAGAGTTCCACTCCTCTACCAGCAAGGGGGATGTATGCTCACAAAAGCGCTAGAATCTGTTGATTGGCGGCAATATGGCCTTGAGCAACGAGGCGGAAAGGGGATTCCACATGGTCCTGCTGCAGTACTCCTGCATCTCGCCTCAACGAATGTACAATTTACGTCAGAAGCAAAAGAAGCCGTCGCGGATAATGAGGTCATTCATGCTGAAGTGCGCAAGGCACTGTTAGAATTAGGACGTGGTTTGCGTTCACATTTGAAAAAGAAGGAAAGAGGTGCCAAATCAAAAGAGAAATTCGAATTGGTTCGAGAAATATTACCTGAAATTGCTGAACGCAGTGCACGTATTGTAGGGAAATCAACACCAGATCTTGGCCCCGTAATCACGACCATCATGAAGTCGATTTTCTGTGAGGTGAGACTTGAAAGCGCCACACAAAAACAGAGTAATAATGGAGTTCTTGAATTACATTTTCTTAATTATACAGAACGCTCACGTTCATTCGAAGTCTTTGCTAGACTTGACACTGTAGAACCCGATGACATCATCTCAGAGACATATGATGGAGAATGGGAGTTAGAAGGGCTTCGCAAGTGGAATATTCCCGACATTGAAAGTGGAGGTGAATTGATCCTATCAATTGTACTCGCACATACTGAGGGGATGAAGAAAAGTGATTTGGATATCTTTGTGCGGAGTTCTGTCGAAATCATCGGCACCGAAACTATGGATGAAGAGATGTTACAGCAACTCAAATCTGAAACTCAAGGGTTCATTTCGGATGGTGAAGAAGAGTGAGTGATGAAAGAAGTGGAGAAGCAACGATGGCTGCTTTGAAAGATGTGGCAATGGAGATGTATGAACGTATGGAACAGGGTGAAGCTCCTACAATGACACTCCCTGTTCGGACAAAATCAAACATCGGATTCGATGAAAAGACAAGCGTCTACACATACAAGGATAAGAAAACTATCAGGAAAGGTGCTGAACTCGGTTCAGCTAAGCGCCTTCTCAAAGCATTGCATGTGATTGAATTCATAGAAGACATGATTCAGCAAGGAAAAACATCAACATTGAGGGAGATGTATTACATCTCTGAAGGATGGGGGCACGGTAAATTCGGGAATCAATCAGATTCTGATAATCTAGCAGAGGATCTTGAGATTGTAAGTAAGAAATTACGTGAAGATTTCAGATTGAGGCCTGAAGAGGACGGGAGTAGAATGATCGGGGATATCCAGATCGAAGAATTGAATCGAAGAGGAGAATGGATGCAAATAAATTGCCGGAATGATGTTGGTGATTCAGGATACGGAATTCCATTCAATGTTGATGACCATAAATTACGGCTCGTAGAGCACAATGTAAAATTCATTCTTGCTATTGAGACAGGGGGTATGTTTGATCGATTGGTTGAGAATGGTTTTGATGAGGAGCATGATGCACTCTTGATTCATACTAAGGGACAGCCAGCTAGATCTACGCGCCGCATCATCAAACGTATGGAAATGGAGTGGGGAGTACCCGTCCTCGTCTTTGCTGACTGTGATCCATACTCATTTCGGATTTTTGCATCTATAGCATATGGTGCTATCAAAACAGCACATATCAGTCATTATCTTGCAACTCCTAGTGCCCAATATCTTGGCATCACAATGAATGATATCTTGAATCATGATTTGCCAACAGACGATTTGACTCCTGAAGATAGAAAACAACTCAACGCCGAACTAAGCGATCCAAGATTTGCTGACGGTGAATGGCAAGAAGAAATCAAACTGATGCTTGAATTTGGTAAGAAGGCTGAGCAACAGTCCTTAGCAAAATATGGATTGGATTTCGTTACCGAAACCTACTTGCCCGAGAAACTCGCAGAGTTTGGATTGATGTAATCAACACATCTTTTTGAATAAAATAAACGATGCGACGGTTCAAAATGGGGAGGTGGGTGGTGCGTCCATGCAACCAGTGCAGCGGTCTCCAAGATTGCGCGTTGGCTGGTGGATAATCATTGGCGGTACAGCTGCATTGATTCTTGCAATGATACTTCTTTTCACAAGAGTTGATCCTGAGACTTTGGGGGGGACCCCCCCTCCTGATCGGAATTTAGCAATCCTTCAGGGAGAAAATAGCACAGTAATCCGTCTTTATTCTGGAATGACTATCTCGTCATTTGTTGAAGAGACTGTTAATGATCCAGAAGTCAGCATCATCTCGCCAAGTGGAAAGAGTATCGCTACAGTGCAAGAAAACGTACCTTCTCTATTCAATAAATCAACATTCGTGCAATATCGATTGACTTCTTCATGGTATATTGCTGAAGAAGGGGAATATACGCTCATTTCCAATAAAACCGGCGGAGAAGTGTGGTTCGTTGATCTTGCACCAATCGTCGAAGAACAAGGAAATGCACGTGATAGTACAATGTTCAGCGCATGTTGTCTCAGTTTGTGCCTCATGCCTATTGGAATTATCGTGCTCCTTGTATCTGGAGGAAAATCTAACGGTAGAAACAGTGGTACAACACAGATGATGATGCAGACTGATGATGGAAGATTGATTCCAGTAGTGATGCAAGAACAACCTCATCAACAGGTCCAGATGGGTGTTGCATTACCAACAACAAATGATGTTTATGCTGCTTACCATGGTCATGCAAAATCGGATCCAATCGCATCGGATCCTGACGCACACTCTGCTATTCGGACAACGGATGTTCCAGACCCTTTCATCGGAGATAACACAGCACCCAATGAGGTGAACAACGTTCCTGATGTACAGATTGTGGCAAGTTCTGAGCCGATCAAAGTACAGGTGAGTCAACAGATTGATCTCAAAGAGACGGCGACACAAAATGCTACAGAAAAAGATGAGCAAGAAAAGAAAGGTGCTTGGAAGGCGTGGGATGAAGGATAACGTGGCAGGGTTTTTGATAGTCACATACTGTTGACCATCGAGTTATGGGCGAACAGGACGAGAGCCGGGCCCTCGGCGTGCTCGATAATAGAGTAAGACGGCAAATTCTCAAACATCTAGTGCGAGAGCCACATTATCCTCTCCAGCTTGCACAGATATTAGATGTCTCACAACAGGCTATTGTCAAACATCTGAAAGTTCTGGAAGAGGCAGATTTTGTCATGAGTGAACGCATCCCTTCTGAAAAAGGTGGGCCTCCTCGAAAGGTGTATTCAGTCACGCAATCCTTCCAATTACAAGTGGTGGTGGGGCCGGATATTTTTTTGATCGAGCATAGGAGTTTACCACATCGGCGTCACAAAGAACTTGAACAACATCTTCCAGATAATATCAAGAGAATCACTGAAAATCTGGAGAAGAAGAATCCCATGGTGCAAGAAGTGATTGATAGTTTGACACGTATTGATGAAGAGATTGAAGTTCTTGGAAGGCGACGTGATGCTCTACTTTCAGTACGTCAGTACATTCGAACGAAAGCACACTCAACAGTCGATGAGTTGCCTGTATACGAAGAGAGAAAACTGATTCATCACGTTCTTGATGAGCCGGGAACCTCTCTTGATCCAAATGTTGTCTCAAATATGCTCTCAGTGAATACTTCTGAGATTGAATCGGCATTAGACGCCATTCAATCTCGCATCATGGTTGAGCTTTCTCTGAAAAGCGATGCCGTATTAGCTGGACGACCATCGACAAACCTCCCCTGGTGGATGGTAAAGCGGAGTGGAGAGAGGAAGTCAGGCCCATTCTGATGGGTCGAACTCATCCCCAAAACCAACTTGTTCGTTGAATTCAATGACACTCCCACTATCTGCAGAGGACGTGGGTTTTCTTCCGGCCAAATCATCTACTGGACCGGGCTCACCGCGACCTCGGCCATAAGCGAATTTTATTTCGTGAATCAAGGCTAATTTGGTTAACCATATCTTACGAATTGTCATCATCAGAGTATGCTTTTTGAGTCCGTCATACCAAATCGGATTACTCAGATTGAATGCTTGGAGTGGCCCACTTTGTCGCTCTTCAGTCGGACGACCAACATGAATCTGCCAGTCCACCTCACTGCGAATCAACTGTAATCGCGTCTCATGGAGCCATTCCTCCCATGATTCAACATCCCCTTGGGCGTGTTTCACCATCTCTTCTTGCTGACCTGCGTCGACCCGAGTAAAGCTGCTCACAACAACAAGGTCCCTATTCTTTGGAAGAATGATACCGAAAACATGGCCTCGCTTCTGATTAGGATAACGTAATCGGATATGAAAACGGGCATTTGGATCATCTACTTGCTCGGGGAGCATACCTTCTTCTTTGAACCACCCAAAAATAGTGGGTCCCACGTCGTCAACGCCCATCAGAGTACCTCGCCATCTATTTGTTGTGTTGTGAGGCCTATCCTTTGACTCAATTCAATAATTTTGAGTACACTGCCCAATATCTCCTCTCCATGGCTTCGCCCCATTCGCCTACGCCAAACAGAGCGACGGAGTTCAATCCATGCATCAATTCCAATGAATGTAACGCGGCCTGAAAGCCAGAATAAACTGAACAAGAAGAGTGCATGTAATACTAGGCTGGAGATCACCAGATACCAGGTGGAACCAAGCATAGGAGGTGCGGAAACTAATGAAAATGCAACAAGAATCCACCATACTGAAAATATTAGGATGACAAGAATAGGCCAGATCAACAATGAACCAAGCATAGCAAAAAGGAATTGTACTGACGCCCTTGCATCTTGGCCTTCGTCAGTCTTATTTCCTTGAATGAAGCCAAACGTGATCTGAATCCCTGAGGAAAGAAGAGTTATCGGGAGAAAAAGGAGACCTAACAAAAGGCGGGCTGGAGTCAATATCAAAGCCTTATGCAGTGGACTTTGTTTGAATCGAATGTGCTTCTTTGTGACACGTAAGTCGCGGCCATCAAGGCCTTGTCTACGGAGTGTTCTGGAAACAGAACGTGCATGAGACATCAATTCAGCACTCGCTTCCTCAATTGATTCGTCCTGCTCGCCTGGATTGCGCATTTGGTTTCCGATTCGGCGACCAACGATCACTTCGTCGCGCCAGGTTCTAGGTCTCTGACCTTCATAATCTGCAAGAAGGTGCCCTATCAACTGCCATGTCCTATGTGTCGACCAATCTGGCGCTTGGGGAGTGAGGGGGGAAAGATGATCGCGTATCTTATCCTGTAAGGAATGCACTGCCTCTGCAGCCGGTTCAACCCATGCACCCTGAGATATCTCTTCTTTCTCAGCCTCCACATGTCCATCTTCATCAATCTCGAATGGTTTTCCAATCTCAACCCAGAGGTCAGTACGGTGAAGATGACGTACGCGATAATGCAGACCTATAGGAAGTACTCGCGGAGGGGGGCGGTTGTTAATCTCGCTGAGAGTCTTTGCCACTAGAGCAACGCGAGAGGGCCCTGTACGAAGGCGAATGAGATGGCTTGAACTGTGACTTGTTCCTTCGGGAAATAGAGCACAAGACAGACCTTTGGACAGACCTTCTGAAAGACGGCGAAGGGAGCGGCTATTGAGAGTTTTAGCTTCTTCTTCAGTGCAACCACCACGTAATAATTCGGCCTGGCGAAGGACTGGTTGAACTGAGAAACGCTTCGCCCAGAAACGAAGAGAGCGGCGGGTCACTAGATCGTGACGGCCCCCTACAACAAACTGGCCGCCTCTATGAAGAAGAACGAGAGCTGGATCAATGAGGCCATTAGTATGCCAAGCAACACAAAGATCTCCTCGCTTACGATCGATGTTCTCCTTGCCTGAAATCTGATGATGTTTGTACTGGAATGCCAATGTTCGTCGAACGAGGAAAAAGAAGAGGCTGACCCATGATCTTGAACCGCCCTGCCGCCAATCTTTTGACGCGCTGAACAATGACTCGTAATCAAGTTGTGCAGTGACTGCAGAATGTTCTGGCAAGGGATCTGAATGATGGTCCACTTCGCCCTCAGAGCGTCCAACCTCGTCACCCACGGATGTCTGAGATTCTGTGTAGTGCATCAATGTGATGTGCGCCGTGATAAATCAGAATGAAAGATGATCTGCAAGATTCGCAAGCGACTCATGATCTGGATTATCCGGGGAATTTATTGGAAGAATATTGGTCAAAGGCGTGCTCCCATCATCAGGCCAGCGAGGAATAATGTGAACATGAATATGGGGGATTTCTTGACCTGCTGCAGGCCCATCATTGATGATGATTGAACAATCCTCGCATCCAAGAATTTCATGTAGGCAGCGAGCTACTTGGTGAACTGCTACAAACAAAGATGACACTTCTTCTGGTCGAAGGTCTCGGAGATATTGTGTCTCACGTGTTGGAACAACAAGAGTATGTCCTGAGGACCTTGGGAATACATCAAGGAATGCTACCACATCTGATCTCTGAAGGATAAAATGACCTGGTATCTCGCCATTGATAATCTTCGTGAAAATCGAAGCCATAGAGGTGCCTCATGCAACATAGGCAGAGATGTGTTCAGGTATCTCTAGATCTGCTGCTAGGCTCGTTCCTAGAATTGTCGGGATATTATGGTCTGCTGCAATCTCAAGAATTCGGCTCGTGATTTTTCCTTTGAACAAGATTGCAACAGCACCTTCGGCCTCGGCACACGCTGTGTCGAGTTTCGAGGCACCCACTGCTTCGGATGTCTCATCATCTGCAAGCATCAACATTGCAGAACGATCTTTCAAATCTTGAAGATGAGTGGCAAGGGGAGAAAGGGTTTCGGGAAGCGGTTCACCGATTGGTTCTGATTTATCCTTACGTTTCTTACCACGTCGGCCTCGCCGCTTTTCTTCTTCTGCCTCTTTAGCGTCCAGACGCGAAATCACTTTCGTTACTGGCTCCTTCTGTGAGAGACATTTTGTAATGGTCTTCATTTCAAGGTGCTCTACCTCCTGACCAACAGGAGCAATAGCTACCTCATCGATCTTCAGTGCTCCATGGAGTTCTCGGAGTACAAGTTCTCCGCCGCGGTCACCATCAACAAATGCAGTCACACTAGATTTCTTCTCGGAGAGTGTGATGAGTTCGTCTTTCACGCCCGCCCCCTCAACAGCAATCGCATTCTTGATGCCGCCAGAGAGGAGGTTGATGACGTCATTCCGACCTTCAACGATGATGAGTGCATCTGATGACTCTACGTTTGGTCCAGCCGTCATCCCGTGGTAATTCTTCGCTTCATCAACTGTCAAAACTGCGCGTACCTCTTCTATAACTGAACGGCTTGCATCTACATTGGATTGGACGATCTTGCGCAACAGGTCTTTTGCACGATCTATGACTGTTTGGCGCTTTGAGGCTCGAACGTCGAGAATCTCTTCTACTTTAATCGTGGAACGGCAAGGTCCAATCCGCTCAATTGTCTCAAGTGCGGAGCCAATAATCGCTGTCTCTACATTATCTAAACTACTTGGAATAGTGATTGAACCGCTGACCTTGCCTCGGCTGCTCTCTAATTCAACATCTACATGACCAAGACGACCTGACCTCTGCAGAACTCGAAGATTGAGTTCATCGCCAAGGAGTCCTTCGGTCTGGCCAAATATGGCGCCCACCACGTCCTTCCGTTGAATCGTTCCGTCGACATTGATTTTTGTTTTAATGAGATATTTCATCGATGATGCATCAGCCATGTTCATTCCCGCCTTCACGGTTGAACCCAAGCGCCGGAGCACATGGGTGTGAGTGTGATGCTACGCCGAACGGCACCTCAATTATGAACACTCCCCAAGCGCTTGAACTGGAAAATGGGTGTGTCTATATGTGAGAGTATCATACGTTGGGTGTGAGCATAGTCGGGAGAAAGAGCATCTTCGCAGGAGCTCTCAGAGTCATGCTCTCTGACGGCTACTTATCTGTTGATGAGAAACGATTGATTCTGAAACTATCAGAACTCGTTGGATTAGATGAGCAAACACCACTCGTGATTTATGACGCGGTAATCGCTGGCGAGGTAATTGAAGAGGGGGAAAAACTCTCGCCAGAAGAACAACTGAACTTATACTCAGAAATGCTTGTGACTGTATTGACGGACGACGATATCAGTGATGATGAATTGAAGGTTGTCAAATATATCGCACGAGTTCTCGACATCCAGGAAGATGAACATCTCAGGTGTTTATCTAAAGTCAAAGAACAAATGAGTTCCCCCCCTCCTGCTCACCGAACTGATTTCTTGTTCAATCTTCTTAGTGATGTTGGGCGTATCACAAGTAATCTCTTTGGTGTACGAAAAAAGGGGAATGAAAGCAATCCAGAAGTGAATGATACGTAAACTGATGTCAAGCCATCAATTGATGTGCTGCCGTCATTTCCTAAATCCATGCAAGATGGAAATGGGCGACCAACAAGGTTCGTACGTGATGAACACCCAGCTACCCAAGCTGTGTTGGAATGGACCTTTGAACGGGATGTTGCCGACGCCCGACAATTGCTCGACTGGTTAGTACACGCATCTACTGTGAAAGACAAGAGGGCTTTACTCGATCATATCAGGGGACTTCTTGTGGAACTCAACGCAGTGGTTGATGCCTTAGCAAGAGGCGACTGATTGATGGAACAATACGCCATTGTGATTTGTGGGGGATTGAGCCGCCGGATGGAATCCGATAAGGCATTAATCGAATACAATGGTAATCCAATGATTATTCATCATGTTCAGGCCTTTCTTGAGCGGGGTTGGAATGTTGTCGTTGCTGGAGTTAATGAGAGAAGATTGAATCATCTAAAAGGGATGGAGATCACAACAATTCCAATTGAAAACGAACGGGGGAGAAGAGGTCCTGTTCGTGGGATACTGTCAGGATTAGGAGTTATTCCGAACAATGAGTGGATACAACTCTCACCTTGCGATGCACCCCATCTCATTGACACCATCATGAGCTCATCAGAGATAGGGGATAGAGAGGGGATTAGAATGCCAATTTGGAAAGAGAGTGATGAATGGTGCTGTGAACCGCTTTGGGCTTCAGGACCAAAGGACATGCTCCTGCGTGCAATACTCGAATATGAAGGACCACTGCATAAGAGATTCAGGGAGGCCGGATGTACTGAACAAAAAATTTCGGTTCCGCACCACATCTCTTCTTTGAATACAAAAAAAGAGTTAGAGGTTGTTGAAAATACAATCACGAGGGAAGGCGAAGATCAATCAATTCATCGAGAGATGTGAGTGGACTTCGAGTAGCGATGGAATCCAATACTGCTGGATAGAGAATGTGCTCTTGGGTCTGAATCCTTGAAACAAGTGTTGCTTCGGTATCTCCATTTTCCACAGGCACGGATGCTTGAGCGATGATCGAACCTGTATCAACGCCTGCATCTACGTGGTGAACAGTACAACCCGTTCTCGATGTGTCTGCTTCTAAGGCATCTCTTGCAGCATGAGCGCCTGGAAAATCAGGCAATAGACTGGGATGGATATTGATAATATGGCCGAGGTGGCGGCGAATGAACCAAGGGGTGAAAATCCGCATATATCCTGCAAGAACAACGAGTTCAACATCATGAGAATCAAGACATGAATCAACTGCCATTTCATGTGCAACACGCTGTGCGAGAGATGTAGGGGCTAAAGGAATACTAAGCTCCGAGTCAGAGGTAATCTCATTGGCTATCTGTTCGGCTATTTCATCGGCATGGGAGGGGAGTTGTATTGCTTGGGATGGAATACCATATTCCTTAGCAATGATGAGCCCTGCGGCATCTTTGCGGTCCGATATGACAACTGTCGTGCGATGGCAGCAGTCTGGCTGCTGTTGTCTTTGAATGATGGAAGACATATTTGATCCACGGCCTGATATGAGAATGCCGATTCTGAGAGGTTTAATTCTGTTTCCAACACGTGGAAGGGAGCCGGGCCAACGATTTGTGTTGAATATGCCCGTCACAATATGAGGTATGCTCTCGGAGGTTTTCAAGAATAGCGGGTCCATATTTGAGAGATGAAAGAAAGAAAATAGGGAGGTTCACCTGAATTTATACAGTTGACCATCAGGAGGGAGTTTAGAGGCACCCGAATGGAACGTTTGGAGACCATTGATGAGGTCGTCAAAAAATATTGCATCGCTAATGATTCGATGAGGAGTCGGCTCTATGTGGGCCTAGGTATGTTATTTCTCGGATTCGCGGTCATCGGCATCTGGATTCCTGGTTGGCCTACGGTATCTTGGGCAGTTCCTGCCGCATTCCTCTTTTCAATATCTAACGAGAGAATGTTTCGGTTAACCTTGACGAATCGTTACTTTGGACCTGCAATGTTCGAATACTACGCCACAGGGAAAACCATTCCCCGCCACGCAAAGCGAGCCGTTGTGGGTTTGATTGCGTTAATGTCTTCGACGTCTGCATTCTTCGTCTGGCACGTATCAACAAAAGGTAATGGGGTGCTCTTTGACCCTAGTTCTTGGGATGGGGCAGATCCTGGTTTCGGAGCCGCCAGTATTCTATTTGTAGGCCTGATAGGAATGTGGTATGTTGGTTTCCGAGTCCCCAGTAGAGAGTGAATAATTGTCGTCATTCATCAACACGGGTGACAACGGCTGATCCCATGATGCGAGGTATAGAGTCCAATTGAGCAATGATGACTGGGGGTGGAGATTCCCTGCGAATGAACAGTGGGTGTTCCCAGTCCACGGTTAACTGAAGGTCGTTCGTCTCTACCACACGCCCCACGACAAATTGGAGGTCAACACTGGCGTGAATAACGTCACCTGGAGCGAGAATGCGCTTCTGAAATGGTGAGGTTTCAAGTTGCACCAAAGAACGCATATGTTTGTCAAGCGCCATCGGGATTGATGAGTTGGTGCGCTTGTCTTCAACGGGGGGGTGAACAATGATTGTGCTTCCCGTCAAATGTTCTTCCTTGGTGTTCCGGAGGGCCAATCCCACCCGGTCACCTGCAGTAGCAACTCCAACATCGTCGTCCATTACTTGCAATGATTTAGCGCTCCCAAATCCATTGGCTGGGAGTAGAAGTACGTCGTCGTGGATGTTAACTCGACCGGATTGAACGTATCCAATGGCAACCAACCCAATGCCCTTCACGTTGAAATATTGGTCCACAGGGAGCACTAACGGGGTGTTTTCTTTGGCTTCCAGTAGGCTTTGAATATCATCCATCAACGCATACATTCGCTCCCTGAGATGAGTACCATCATTGATTTCAAAGGTCCATGATGCAAGCCCTGCTTGCTTGAATAAATTCTTCACCAGATTCTGATCAACCCAAGTATCTTCAGGAGGATTGATGACGGCAATTCCTCGTTGAATACCAGCGCTCGCAAAAGCGACCAAAACCTCGCCAAGCGAAGAATTAATTTCTGTGATTTCGATGATTCCAGCGTGGGATGTGGACAACGCGCTGAGGAATGGAGAGAGACGTTCTGGAAATTTGGCAGGTCTGATCAACGATAGAATGCGGGCACCATCGGGACCGTTTTCCTTGTGAACGTAAGTGTGAACGTCGCGTTGGTCCGCGGCTTTGGCAATGCTTCGAGCAAGTTCGTCTGACCCTATGACGGCGATGTTCAAGACGACCATGGCCAACCGAGTTGGCGACGCTTGAATAATCAATGTCTGAACAAGCGTCGACCAGTATGAATCATCGCAACACCAAGACGATCGGCGGTCTCGGTGACCAATTCATCTCGGATTGACCCACCTGGTTGAACGATGGCAGCTACTCCAGCTTCAGCAGCAATCTCCACAGTATCTGGAAATGGTAGGAAGGCATCTGACCACATAATCGAACCTTTCGACTTGTCGCCTGCTCTTCTAATAGCGATACGAGCGGCTTCGACACGAGATGTCTGACCCGGACCGATACCTACTGTAGAATAACCATCTGTGAGGACAATACAATTCGATGATGTCCACTTTGTTACTGCCATACCTAAGCCGAACGATACATCGTCAATGCCTGTAAATTCAATCTTACCAACACAGTGGAATTGATTGGTTTCGTGCACATTTAATGGTTGTTGGACAAGGAGGCTGCCCTCAATACTTCTGAATTGGATCGATGATGCAAGGCCTTTTCCCATCGACTCATCGAGGGTGATAATCCGTCGTCGTTCCTTACGTGATAGGTGTTGAAGTGCTGATTCTTCGATTGATGGAGCAATAATCACTTCAACAAAATGATCTGCGATACATTCACTCGTGGCTATATCAATCCTAGATGTGAAGGCAACTACACAACCAAATGCAGATTCCTCATCGCTGGCAAGAGCATGCAACCACGCTTCTTCGGCAGTGGGTGCAACTGCCACTCCACATGGATTGTTGTGTTTGATGATGACACAACCAACAAGTGATTCTGCGTGACCACTGATTCCACGGGCAAGGCCTACTGCCGCTTCTAAATCAAGGAGATTATTGTATGAAAGGGGGCCACCTGAATGTTGTTTCATCAATGAAGTGAATCCATCACTCAATGAAGGGGGACTCAAGATAGAATGGCGGGACGCGCCTTGATCGGGGGTTTCCCCATATCTCAATGATTCGATAGGATCTGTGACGAATAACATTGGACGATTCTGAGGCTCGGGGTCGAGTTCTCGCCAAAGACGATCTGTTATGGCAGCATCATGCGCTGTAGTGGTAGTGAACGCCAAAGCTGCAAGTTCCATACGGCGTTGTACATCAATATGAGTTGGATCACCATTTATTTCAGAAAGTTCAGCAACAATCGATGAAAGGATTGAGGGTTTACAACTCACAAGGACATCGACGTGATTCTTGGCTGCTGCCCTCAACAAAGCAACTCCTCCGATATCAATGAGTTCAATTGCTTCGGTTAAAGGGACCATTTCTGAATGATCATTGAAAGGGTAGAGGTCAATGTGAACAAGGTCGATAGGGACCCAAGAGGAACGTGCGAGTTCATCCATGTCTGAACTCACGCCCCGGCGTGCTAATATCGAGGCGTGGATTGCAGGATGTAAGGTCTTCACGCGGCCATCAAATCGTTCGGGTTCACCAGTAAGGTCAGTGATTTCAATGACCTCAAGTCCTGCATCTGTAAGATTTCGAGCTGTGCCTCCGGTCGAGATAAGAGTCCATCCAAGGTCCACAAGAATTGAGCCTTGTTCTGCAATTCCTGTCTTATCCCAAGCAGAAAGAAGAGCAAGACGTGGAGAATCATTCACACGGAGCCCTTCCTACCTATGACGCGATCGACACGTAGCAGCGAACACACACACTCTACCCCGTGGCTCAGAATGTGTTTGACAATGACAAGTGGATCACGGACATCATCCATCGGACCGATGAGCCCAGTAGATTGAACACCAACGCTGAATTGATCTGGAGTGTGGAATGACCTTAACTCTAACAATCCATCTAAGATACTGCGTCCTGCATTCTCCAATAGAATTGCAGGGATTGATTCCAAAGCATCTGCAAAGGCCTCAGCAATTTGTCGGTCTTGTCGATTGAATCCAAGCGCTTTATGGCGTAGTTCTCTAGCTGCTGAAGTTTCCGCAGCACCACCGCCGGCTAAACTACGTTGATCATCATTCGTGCATTCCAACATTCGGAGAACGTCATGAAGTTGACGAATGGTCTCTTCGATGTGAGCATCACCTTGACCACCGATATCAAATGTGATGCTCTCAGGGTTTTCTGCTCTGATGAACCAACGCTCCTCCCACTCATCATTCCGTTCCCTGGCATCTAAATGCACTTCAGTTGCTTTTCCGATGTCCATCTCTTCAATAACTTGTAATCTGTCCACAACACGAGCGCCAGTCACCTGTGCAACGCGTTCAAGCTCTTTATGATCTACATCTGCAAGAACAATGCGATCTTGCTGAAGCCATTGATGCAATACACGCCTATGAACTGGGCCGCCAACAACGATCAAATCTGCATGTAGATTCTCGGGGATTGTAGCGAGCCTGTCAAGATGTGCTGCCTGGGCATCAAGCATGGCATGATATTCCTCTGCATCGCCAACCTCAATCTCAATCGAACGATGATTACTTGATATTTCCACGCCTTGCCGGACCAGAAGCACTCGCGCATCAGTGAGGGATTCAACTCCGAAGCGGGCTGGGCGACGCTTCTCAAGAATTGCTCCACAGACAAAGGTGCTATCGGTCAAGCTTCCACGCCGTGATTTTGCCATCCATACGCGGTCACGTTGTGGGAGACGTTCAAGATGCTTGAATTGCTCATTCATCTGTGACAGTAGACTTAGGAGATGGTCTCGTGATTCTCCATCTTCCATCCCAGAAAGTGTGGCCCGAATCATCGCTTGCATATTTTTTGGTGTAGAGGGTTCCGATGTAGATGTAAGAAAATCAAGTACCAGTTCAAGGGATTTAAGCCAACCTTCGACGATTGAAAGTGGATGTATACCGCGTTCAATCAGAGGTGCGGATTGACTCATTAGGGCGCTTGCAAACAGGACTGTGCGTGTTGTCCCATCCCCCATTGCAGATTCCTGCGCCGCTGCAAGTTCAACCAATTGTTTAGCGGCGGGATGACGAACGAGAAGCTCCGCACAAATTTTGGCACCGTCCCTAGTAACGGACATTTCTCCATTCTTAGACCACAATAGTTTGCGCTGTCCGTTCGGACCAAAGGTTGGACGAAGGAGATCACCGAAGGAATGTGTTGCTTGGGTGAATTTAGAGCGCACCTCTTCAGGAGGGAGAACATGTTGATCCTCAGAGAGAAGATGTACAGGACGTGGCAGGTCCGGTGAAGTCACAGGACGGCGATAGACTATATTCGTTTGAAGTGACCTGTGCCTCCGTTCAGAAGATGATCGGGTGTCGAAGGTTGCGGGGACGGACTCATTACGAGTGGTGACGGCTGCCACGATCGGGTTCAAGAGTAAAGAACATCCAATAGACAAGGGCGGTCGTTATTGCCGCAACCATGATGGAAACACTTGTGCTCCATTCTAATCTGAATTTGAGAACAATAGCAAAGATGGAGGTAAGAACAACAAATACCCCACTAGTGAGAATGCGGCCAGGGGTCAATTCAAGATTCTTATCCAAGCGGAATCGTGTCGTGACTATCACCAACCATGCAACACCAATCAACAAACTACCTATCCAGAGTGCGGAGTACTCTGCCTGAAACCCATATACAAGTCCAATCAAGCAGAAGAGCAAGCCGGCAAGATGGATGTGAACTTCGGTATCTGATGCAGTATTGTCCACGTGAAGTCGAATGGGGGGGTTCGTTTCAACCCTGTGGCGAGGAATGAGACCGAAGATATCATTCGGTCTTCTATGAGAGAATACTCCGTGCAGGAAACCAAGGTGGTCACCACCATCCCCTCATTGAATGAGGAAAGGAGTATCGAGCGCTCTGTGCGCTCCTTGATGGCACAAGATCTTCCTGCTTCTTGGCACATCATCCATGTGGTCGATGGAGGTTCCACTGACAAGACAATCGATATCGTGAAAGAACTCCAAGATGAGGTCAAGAGGGATGGTGGGCCAAGAATACAGATTATTAGAAACCCTGAACGTTTCAGCCCTCAGGCAAGAAATCTATCTTTAGAGGCATGCCCTAAAGATACAGAATTCATCTTTGAGATGAGTTCACATGCATGGGTCCCAAACAATCACCTCAGGAAACGTATTGATGATCTGCGGGATATCGAGGAGTCTGAAGGCATTCGTGTTGGGTCTGTTGGGTGCAGAATTGTCGGTGCAGATGATGAGATTCCCCTCATAGGACAATGGATTGAGCATGCCTTGTCAAATCCTCTTGGAGCAGGAGGGGGGCAATTCGCGCGCTTCTCTGGCAGACACCCTTCGATGGTTCCTCCATTCAGCCTATACAGAAAAGAGGCACTTGAGGCGGTCGGGGGATGGGATCCTTTCTTCCGCACCACTCAAGATTCAGACCTCAATTTGCGTCTCAATCGGGCAGGGTGGCCAACGTGGCGCTCAGATGTCAGCCATGTGCACCAAGTGAAGAGAAGAAGTGTCAAAGCGTGGATGAAGTTTGGACATCGTTATGGATTCTGGAGAATGCAACATGTCAAAAGAGAAAGAAGTCGAATCAATCCCGCTGAATTTGCACCGCTTCTAGGGTTCTTGGTCACAGTATTGTTAGCAGCCACCAAGGTTTGGTTCTGGCCCATTCCTATCGTAGCATATGTGGTGGCACTTCTGCTTGCAGGAACGATTGAATCTATGCGGGGGAGAAAACCCACGCTTCTGATCGGAGTCCCAATGATGTTATTCGTATTGCATACCACATTCACAATTGGTTTGGTGGATGGAATGAGGCGTGGTCCAAGAGAGATCGCTACAACCAGCAGTGAACAATCAGAGGGAGAGGAATGAATTCAGATGGTTGATAATGCTCGTTCAACCATCTCAACACCCCGCACACCGACCTCTCCACCAGTAATGGGATCGTGTTGTGTTCCATTTTCAACAAGGGAAAGGAAATGACGTAATTCAGCAGTCAGAGCAGGTTCACCAAGTGGGAGCGTAAGGCGTTCCCTCGGTGCAGCGCCAGTCCCGCCCCATTCAGTACCTATCTGCTCACTTGGATGGTGATGAATCCATAGGCCTGAATGATCAAGATAATCAACATCAAGGCTGGCATCCCTGCCGATGATTCGCAATCGGCGTTGTTTACCATCAATCCTACTTCGCCAACCTACAGTCGAAACGGCAAGAGCAGGTGGTGCGTCAGATTGAGAGAAGGTGAGGAGGGTGACGGCATGATCTTCTATGCCCGGAAGATAACTAGGTGTCGCACTAGCTTGGATCGATAACGGCGCTTGATCATTCATGATGAAGCTAAAGATGTCGTAATCGTGTATCCCAAGTGCATGAATAGCACCCATATCTGGGCGTGGTTCTCTTACTGCTGTTCGGACAGATTCAATCAACCGGACAGGACCTATTTCACCTGCAGCTACCAAACGAGCTGCTTCGCGTACGCCTGAATGGTGGCGGAAAACATGGCCGACAGAGAGTAACGCCCCATGTTCAGCGGCGATGTTAGCAACCTGCCGCGATTCATCGATACTCAATGCCATTGGTTTCTCAACCAAGGTAGCAATCCCATTGGAAAGAAACATCCTCGCCTGCTCGGCATGAAGAGGACTAGGTGTAGCAATCGTGACTGCATCGACAATTCCTTCACCCTTCAAGAGAGAATGAGGATCAGTGGTTGCAGACGCATCGTGTGCTTCAGCCAAGGTATGAGCACGGTCATGATCAACATCACATACAACAAGATCAAGGTCGGCCCCACCATCTCTGAGAGCAGAGAGGGTACGAACATGATTCGTCCCCCAGTATCCTGTACCTATGACGGCGACTCGCATTCCCATGTAAGGCCGAGGAATCGGCCGCGCTTGACCATTGCGGAGCGAGAGCAATAAAGGCCCCAGCATGAGGCGAAGCGCATGGAAAAGGTGCAATTGGCCAGAATGTATGTTGATGATGCCATGCGCAAGGGTGTCCTAGAGGTCTTGGAATCGGGGCAATGGATCAAGGGTCCAAGATCAAAGGAGTTCGCTGCTCGCTTTGCTGAATTCTGTGGCGCGACAGCAGGCGTGACTTGTTCGAATGGGTCGGTCGCACTCATTGCAGGATTACATTTGCTTGGGGTGGGCCATGGTGATGAAGTCATTGTTCCATCACATACCTACATTGCTTCAGCTACTGCCGCCGACCTCGTTGGTGCAACTCCTGTCTTTGTTGAAGTTGGGGAGGATGGTACTGCAGACCCTAACTCGATCAGAGATGCCATTACAGATCGTACAAAGGCTGCCGTACTGGTCCACTTGTATGGTCAGCCTGTGAAGAGGGAGGCAATCAGTGTTGTACAAGATGCTGGGCTAGGGTTGATTGAAGATTGTGCTCAAGCTCATGGGGCACGAATCGATGGAAGATCAATCGGTTCCTTTGGAGACATCGCTACCTTCTCGTTCTTCCCTTCAAAGAACATGGGAGTTGGAGGTGATGGAGGAATGATTCTCACTAATCGAGAAGATTTGATTGAACCAATGCAGATGATTGTCGACCATGGTCGGGCTTCGAAATATGAGAACTCAATGCTTGGAACAAACTGGAGAATGTCTGAGATGCAAGCTGCCGTAGGCATTGCACAGCTCGAACAACTACCAGGTTGGGTCACACGGAGACAAGAGATTGCTAGCCGATATCTCGATGCATTTTCAGACCTTGATTGGTTAGAACTTCCAGTTGTCAGGCCTGAGATTGAACATGCATGGCACCTCTTTGTCGTTCAAATTGAACAAAGAGAGAGATTTATGGAACATCTTGCTGAACAGGGGATTGCAAGTGGCATTCACTATCCTATTCCTTGTCATCGACAACCAGTATATGCCGATCATCCCCAACATGCTGAAGGGACGCTGCCTTACACAGAACGCATCTGCGAGCGAATTGTATCAATACCTATTCACCCCCTCCATACAGAAGAGGAAATTAAGCGCGTAATCAAAGCAGTATGCTCATATCGATGAAGGAAAACATCAAATCATCCTGCAATGAGTAGAAATTATGCACAAATCAGGAAAGGTACTCATGATCATTGGCGGAGTGATCTGCCTTGTTGGAATCATTGGCTTTGTTGGAGCGGGGGCTGCACTTGATCCAGGAACATCAAACGCATTTTCTGGAACATCAGGGGAGTTCTATAACGATGATTTATTCTACTCCATATACACGTTAGAAGGAACTTGTGAATCACTTACAGTGACATTGACCAATGTTGACAGTGGACTAACATACGATATTTTACATCCTGACGGCTTTTTCACCAAGAATTGTGTGTCGGGAGAAGCGAATGATATTGGAGATTACATATATGTTGGAAAGGTTGAGCCTCTATCTCCCGTTGGGGCTTATACAGTTAATGCATCTTCAATCATTTACATCACTGATGATACTGAAGCAGCGGGA
>MDSZ01118195.1_pt1 | contig 19025 bp, 16 predicted proteins | sample 811201 | NCBI WGS metagenome assembly MDSZ01 (sample SAMN05326647, study PRJNA326480) | marine metagenome | isolation source: seawater | place: Indian Ocean: North | collected 2010
CAAGGTTGTTATGACTCCCGAAGGCAGTCAAGAATGCAAGCACCGCACAGCCACTTGCTTTCTATATTAACTATATCAGAGTATTTGTATTTGTAAAGTTTTTTATTCGGGCTCTTCTATTTTAAATATCTTAAGGACCTCAACCGGATGTACCTTAAGTTCTCTCCCTACGACCAAAAGAACACTATTAGAGTATTTCTCCCAGTCAAGTTTTAAATGTTTTCCTGTCTGTCCGTCATGATCCAAAGCAACAGCAAGATTCAGAGCATTTATTGTATAAAGAGTATTTGTGGCTTTCTTCCTGTGAATCCTCATCGTGAACAGGCGCTGGTTTAAAAACTTGGACTGTCCAACGTTGGCATTGTAAGTCAAAACTTTTTTGTTCGGCTCCTCAGTGTCTCTCAATAAAAATATATACTTATTTGTAAGCTCAAAATTATCAGCAATATATTGCACTTCTTCTAGCACTTGTTGCTCGGAGTCAGTCGTTATAAAAGAAGCCAATAAGATACCTCTTGGTCTGGCTTTTGTCATATATATATCCCCACTACTCCATGCGTTAATACACTCAGCTATTCTATATAAATATCACCCTTCGGAGGGTAACGACTGTATTCTTTTTGAATAGAAAACACAGAGAACGATGGGGGACTCAAGGCTTGTTGGAAAAACCGAGTAATATGCATCAACATTTTCTCTTGCAAAAGACTTGTTCTGTCTTTTTATTTTCCCCATGAGTTCACTGTCTTCCTGTAGTTCTTTCTCAGGTATGCCATAGTAATAGTGAGCGTAATCCTCTTCTTCAATCGGGAACACATGGTTGATTTCATCTCTATCCAAAGAGGCCACACCGTAGGAACCAATCCTTGATATGTCTCTCGGTGCTATCCTGTTTGTTAGGACAGCCTCGGTGTGATCAAAATAGTTTGTCATTGCTACCAAATAAGAAATAAAATGATAGACACTCTTCTCATATTCAGCAACAGCGACGTCGCCAACTAGCTCCTCCACCCTGGATCTGTCAACAAGAAAGATTCTCTCAAAAAGACCGCTGCGAGCATACTCTTGTAAAATATTAAAAACAATTTTATCATCTCTTTTCTGTATTAACGAACTCACAGAACGATCAGGACATATGTAGAGCACAGTTATCTTAGAGTCCTTTATTGTCTCCAAGAGAGATAGACTGATACCAGAAACTGGGTCGCCGCCACCGACTATGAAGAGAACTTCATCCTCTGGGTTAATATCTGTCAGATACGCCTCGGCATCAAGCAAGTCAAAATTTCTTTCATAGGCTTGAATATCCTCCTGTTCATCGAGGACAAGATTACCTCGACGTTCTAGGTTTGCTCCGATTTTATAAATTTTGTATTCTGGGTATACTGAAAACTCGTCTGCGATACCACATCCAACTTTCCCAAGTCCTATAATCTTTTCCACTTAAACTCGCAACTCCTTAAGATTACCTAAATTGTTTCCTTTACTTATATTTATCTTGAACTCACCAAATTTAGTAGAACTCATCAGGTTTTTTATTTTTGGCAATAAGTGTTCATCTCTCTTGTCAAAGTCTATAACTATAGCATCGTGAATTATGCAAGACAGATTTGACCCAACAGATTGGCTCCGAAGAAGGTAATCTATTTTCATCGCCTGTAGGAGTGTAAGTTCAGCAGTGGTTGATTGGATAATATAGTTTAGGGCGTGGTGTTCATCTACCCCGTGAATCTCCTTTTGGAGAGGGGTACAAACATTTTCGCCATCCCAGTATTTCTCTAATACTTTTTGTTTGTCATAAAACTTCTTAAGAGTTTTTCCCTCAGAACTAGATGTAGCAGACCTAGATCCATACAACCAAGCAAAGAATGCAGTTTTAGCTGCCTCCCTAGTTAGGTGTCCTCCAAAAACAACGTCTTTGTGAAATTGGTGTACGTCTTGTGGCGGTTGCTCCATTCCAAGTATCCCCATGAGAACACGAACCTCTGCTCCATTAAAGTCTAGTTCTACAAAATAATCATTTGTAGGTTCAATTGCGGACCTTAAACTTTTCTTCAGGGTAAGTATAGGAAAAGAGTCAGTCTTAGTAGTAAGTCTGCCTGTTCTAGTGCCGAATTGATTGTACTTAATACGAGGAGAGGTGTGCAGTAAGCGCCTCACAATAGAGCCATTCTTTTTTGATCCTATGTGGGCTTGTAAATGTCTCTTGTTAATATTTAAGCGCCGGCTGGATATGTCCTCCAGCATTTGACAGACCCTGAGCATATAGTCATATCGCTTGGGGCGAGCGTAGTTATCTAAGACGTATTTTGTTATTTGATTTTTTACTTCGCAAAATTCAATTAGAAATCGTTTTGGTGTGAGATCATAGATGCAGTTGTCAGACTTGTTCACCTTTGCAATTTTAAGTGATCTTTCGAATGCCAATAGGCGGGTGGCAACATCCTCCCAATCTTCCTTGAGGTACTCGGGAATTACCTCGTGAATCTTTTTGCCTCCGATGTATAGATTAGCGTACTCAATACCCTCTTGGTCTCGAAGGTATGGCGAATATTTCCACGTTTGCGAAAGGCTGTCTGGAAACCGCTCTATATCAAATACAAGGTTGCCATCACAATAGATACCAACACATTCAGACTTATCGTCTAGACCTTGAAATAACATATTTTCTCTTTTTCACTTTTTTAGTATATCACCAACAGTGTCAATAGTCAAGTCGTCGGCAGTCGTTGGTCCTATTACCTCTTCCTGTAGGTGCCTCAACGCCGCTAAATATTTTGCGTCACCACCAGCCGGAGGTCCTGCATCATAAATATTCAAAGTTTCTCTCAGGTTCTTTAGAATAAGTTTTTTTGACTCCTGCCTGCTTTTTTCAGTGCGTCTAATCATATAGTAGGATTTCAAATTCCACTTATCTCCAAAGGATCCGTTCCTGGCAAAATCAAGATACTCAATGGGCGGACGTGAAACAAGCTCAGATCTTGTCGTTAAACATTTTTTATTTTTTTCAACAATACTTACTGACACAACTGGCTGTGTAGAGACAAGGGCATTGTAGAAGTCATGCAAATAAATTCTGATGATGTCCATGTCGTTTCTCCAACACTCGATGAAAGCTGTAGAATACAGACCCTCAAAAACTTTAGTTGTGTGTGTCCTTAATTTAAATGAGTTGTATGCAGTGTACCCTGGGGCGTGTCTCACGACGTCCTCTAGTCCCTCAATTTGGGAAAAACCGTATGGCTCAACAGGTGCATACCCCTCGGGTATTATGGGCACAAAACAATTGTCGGTTTCATTCAAAGGGTCAATGGGAAAATTAATTATTGGAACACCATGCATATACTCTCTCATGGCTGGTGATTTTATATCTGCGACAAATCTCCAAGGTGCGTTCTCGTCGATAGCAAACCCATATTCAGAAGCAATGCCGGCGACAAGGGAAAAATTCTCATCTAAAAGAAATTTTCTACACTTTTTGAAATCGTCTGAATGGTCGTCATCACTAGTATCAACAACAAGTCCACTATTAAAAGGGGAGCACTTAGAACTTTCTATAAACCCAGACAAACTTAAGGGTCCAAGCTCCATCAAAAAATTAGTGAAAAAGTTTCCAAAAGATTTAAGAAACGAATTCGGATCTAAAATAGATTTATCCTCATTCTTGAACACACCCAAATAAAGATTTGCAAAAATGGGATATATGTCGTCAACCATATATGAGTGATAATCAGTGATGGTGCTTCTGAAAGCTTTTTTTGCCGTAAGGTCAGCATAGGGTCCCGTTGGTTCTAGTACTCCATCTTCCTTCAGTGAAGCAATTCTATCGCTAAAATCTCTCCAGGCGTCGGCTGCAAAATTTAAAAGAAAGAGGGGCGTGTCGGCGCTAGCATTTCTTATTGGCTTCAAAAAACTTTCATCAACCCTTGTAGCATTTCCGGCTGTTGAAATTCTACCAAGAAAATAATCCTCACCCCAAAAGTTATAAGTTAAAGGTATTTTATACTCAGGCAGAACCTCGTCTCTGTACCTCATTCTTTCGGTGTGTGCTTTGATAGAGCCAGCCTGGTTGTTAGCGTAGGAATACAACGACCTGAAATCAAAATTACTTGGCTTAGTCTGTGCCATTGTTAGTTATCCTCCTGTGCAGCACCTTCTTCAAAAGTCAAATTGTCAATTTGTGGACTTTTTACGTTTGGTCTCTGGAGGAACATAGCAGTAACTCTAGTTTCAAACTTAGAAGGGGTTATAACATTCTCTACCTTCACGACCTGATAATATCCCCCAATTCCTAATTTTCTGGCTACCTCGGTACCTAAAGCAAAGTCAGCATCAACATAGATTATTTGCCCATTCTTAAAGAATGTATTTCCGACCATGGTTAAGTCTAGATCTTGTGGTAATATTAAAGCTGAACCTTGATTATTGTTTTCGATGTGCATAGCCTTCAGTTGAGGCATCTTTTTTTCAGTAAATTTAAAACTTTTGACAATCCCTCGGTCAGCAGCCACCGCAAGATGAAATATACCATTCTCCATGTCCTCTTTGTAATCCCCCGACAGCGAACTTTTGTCGAGGGATGTGGAGAACACTGTAAAATAGTTTACAGAAGGAAGGTCTGGCATGGCTATGACAGTTGGATGGGTCATTATCGCATTTAGCGTATCGAGCGCCAAGTGGTTTATTCTCGAACCTTTTCTGATTCTCGACGAAACGACCCTTTGCCACTTAAAATGTCCCGGCTTTGTTTCCTTATAAAAAATCTCGGCACCTACCTTGCCTGGTCCTGCTGCCGTACTAATATCAGGAAATGTATTTGTAGCAAACCCAAATCCCGTCTTTACATCTCCGAGATATTCCGCATAAGCATCATTCATCAACGGCGCTACCATATCGTTAAACAATTTGTTTAGAAATTCTCTTATGCTAACTTCCAACCTCCCTTTTGCAGCAAAATTCTCAGTGAACCATTGCGTAAACCAATCACAGGCAATAGGAAAATCTGCTATGGGAAAGTTGTCCCCTTTTCTGGCATTCGGAACACCAGCAGTTTGTGCATTATATGTTCCTAAAAGAACACGGGACTGAGTGTGTTCAAGTATGTCTTTATCGTCCAATGCTAAATCCAGTAGATCTCCTAGCGTAAAATAATATATCTTTATTTGGTCTCCAACTTGTTCCCCATCATTGTCTACATGTTTTGCCAGAAGAGGGTCGGCTGAAACCTTTTCCCCTGGGTCTATGCCGGCTGCTTCCTGTTGCCGTTGAACCAATGCTGTTGTGGCTCTCTTTGTAAGATCTACTACGCCTTGTCCAGCTTCTTCACCCATTTGTCCGACATTCCAAAAATTTGTATATCCGTATTTTCTTGCTTCCGCAGCGGAACCCTGAATAAGCTTCGGCTTTATGGAGCAAAAATGAAGACCTTTGGTCCCAGTTGCCCCCCCGGTTGAATATAATTTCTCCAAAAACTTGCCGTATCTAACGCTTGAACTCCGTTGCATCATGAAAGCCCTAACCAACCTAATAGCTTTGAGTCCGTTGTCAATTTTTTCTACTTCCGCAAGATCGGCTTTGCCTTTTTCGGAGTAGGTCATTAGGTATTCTTTATGGAGCTTTAATGTTTCCTCTTCATAATCACAGGCGGCTAAGGAGAACTCAAAACCGGGCTGCCCCGTTACTGGGTCTATTTTCTTTCTCCTAATGCCCTCATGAATAGCTCTTATCAGCAAGCCGGCATACTCCTCTCGTATCTCTCCTCTTTTAAACGGTCCTTTCCCAGTAACAGTTAGCTCTGCTTCTTCACCCTCGCCTGAAATTTCGCCACCGTAAGCTAATTTTGAAAATTCACCTTCTGCGTTCAAACCGGCGAGCCCAAAGGTCATCCCTGTTTTGTAAGATTGAGCTAGGGGAAGCTCAAAAACTCCGTTTTGCTTCATGCCCGCATCTCTTTCGGTTCTGCCCCTGCCGCCATCGGTTGGCTTAAGATCCACAACGTTCGCCCGTTTAGCGTCAGCCATCATTGAATCCAAAGAACCAACATATTCTATAGTTGCTGTAACTTGCCCTTCTGCTCCAAAACTTAATTCATGCTTAACAAAATTTAAAGCTATCGTTTTTTGGGTTTGATTAACGCCGTCTAGAAATTCCTTCTTGGCTATGCCTTCTGTACCAAAGGGATAACTTTTTGGATCTATATCCGGTTTTGCCCAGCCGCACACGACCTTCAATTGTTTAAGTCCGCCAAAGGTCGAATCCTCGCTTTTTTCGAATTGAAACAAAAAAGCACTAGGACCACCATATTCTTGTATGTGGGAATAACGTTCAGAAATTTTCACAAGCATATCTTCTTTACTAAGATCAGCCGCTTGCCTTGATGGTTTTTGTTGAAGTATAAACTCCGTAAAAATTGGATTTAAAAGCTCTCTGATGCTGCCAAACTGTATCGTCAAACTAGCCTTAATTGTTCTGTCTCCGTGGTGCTTATTATCGAAAGTCCAGACAAATTCTTTGATACCAACATCAGTTCCTTTTGTGCCAAGTGCTCCAACAAAATTTCTTTTCCATTGTTCGCTTGATTTAGAATAGCTCAAAGCTTCTAGTTTTTTCATTCGATCGCCCGTTACATGATCACTAAATATAAAAGGCTTAACTTTTGGCGCAGGGGGCTTTTCTCCTTTTTTATAAGGGGGGTACTCAAACCAAAAAAATTCTAGCTTTGGGGTCAACATACTAAGGTCGGCGCTTGATGCACCAATAAATTTACCTGACGTGCTTGGGTTTTCCAATCTGCTGACTAAATCAAGGGCAGGTCCATGATATTGAATAATATTTTTATACCTTTTGTTCTTCCTGTGATAATAAACCAGAGATCTCATAGCACCCAGCAAAAAAGACTGGGCGTTTAGCTGCCTTGCAGCGATCTTCTCTTCGTCAGATAATTCTCCCTTTTCTTGCTTCTCCTCATCGTCGTTTTGATAAACCCTAACTCGTGGTTTACTGGCGAGAGGGGGTCTGCTTCTCTGCGGTAGAATAACAAAGTTTTTACTTCTTTTGGTAGCCATTGGCAAAAGTCCTATGCCCCTCCTTCAAAGTATTTCAACACCTGCATGAGGTCGGTGGGAATATAAATTACATCTCCGACTTCGAAGTGTGCTTCTGTTGGTTTCTGATTGAACCAAGCAATAACCCACCACAACTCCGGGGCTCCGTAAAATTCGTTTGCAAGATTATATAATTTTGAAGTGACAGACCAAGTGAACTCTGAGGATGAGATTGTTTCTAGCTGCTCTTCTGTTGGGTAGTTAAAAGTCGCAGTCCCATATTGAACTATTTTTTCCAGATCCCTGTTGTCAAGAATACTTTTTTTATATCCCATATTATCGTTTATAAATATTGGTCTCGTCGTGTATCTTGAAAAAATTGCCATGATTTAATTTCCTCCCCTCTTTATTTTCTTCCTATCTTTTGCTTTTCTAGTATTTTTGGAGGCTTGGTTTCTGCCTTCGTCACCTTTATTTTTTGACTGGGCTTTTCCATTTCTTGTGAGTGTGGGAACAATATTGTTAGTCTTGTATGGAAATCCTTCATTACCACCACGCCAAACATAGGTTACACCTTCCCCGTCTCCAGCCCTCTCCCAACCCAGGGAGTGTTCGTGCAGAACATTAAGCTCAAAGTTAAGAGTCAAGGATTTCGGATAATATGACTTTGGATTATCAGATATAAACATACCATCCTCAGTGGATATGTCAACCGTAAACCCATTAACATATCCCATCAGACCTTTTCCTTTTTGTGCTGAATTGTGAATAAGGTTGGCAAACTTGACCCTCATAAGAGGACCCATACTAATAACGGTCCCAAGGTTTTTTGCTTCTTCACCCTCGCCTCGCCCTGGGCGGTATAGTGGATACATAAAGCTCATCAAAATATTAATGATATCCATGTTTTCCTCTGCTTGTTCGGGTGAATTAGCTGGGACTTTCCAAGACATTGCTATCGCTCTTCTCGTTCCTTGGAAAACAGCGATAGGGTCCATACGACCGTAGACATCCTCAGCGTTCCATTGTTGTGTGAATGCATCGCTAAAGTTTTCAAGATACGCTGGGAACTTGACCTTGTATTGTGTTGGCACATGTTCTAACTCTAGTATATGATCACCTGAAAAAAGGTTCTCCTCTCCTGGCATCGAGCCTTTGAGTTTGGATCTTCCTTTTATAAGTCTTTTTTTAGAAAACACACTCATTAGTTATTTCTCCTACCCTGTAACAGGTGTTAGGTCGAACCTCTTTTTCACAACATCAGCCACGATATTGCCAAACTCTCTATCGCCTATATACATTTTAATTTCTGTTGGGGCGCTCGACATATTAGATTCTGCACCACCACCACCGAAGAATTTAGCTATTGAATCTAACGCTTGCGGGTTAGCTATAGACGATTGATATTGAACCTCTGCTACTTGAGTAAGGACCCCCTCAAGTTTATCGAGTTGCTCAGGACTTGTCTTGGTCGTTACTTCTATAACTTTCGAAAGACTTATCAGCCCCGTTGCGCCCTCGCTAATTCCAGCCATCGCTAAACCTAGACCAGCAAGAGATAAAGTCAGCGCACCAAGAGCCCACAACATTGCGGTGCCCCCAATAGGATTAGCAAGGACTGCTGCTAATGATCCCAAAGAAAGAATAAGTCCATAAATAGATAGAGAGAAAGCTGTTATCGCTTGAGCAATAGGCATTACAACATCTGGATTAATCGATCCGAAAGCCTTGACCAAAAGCGACATACCAAACGCCGCCGCAAGAACGCCGGCACCAATCAAAGCCATGGCGACACCAAGAGCCAACAACGGTTTATAAGCAATAACTGAAGCTGTTGCTAAAATGTAGACCATGGCAACAAACCCAACCATTACAATTCCAACTGCCCCCAGCGCATAACCGGCATTCGTGAGTTCGTTAAAGGACTGAACAAGAGTTGCAAGACCTGTAGTTGCGGCATATATCCCTGCGCCTATCATCGCTATTGCAAAGCCGATAGCTGCTAGAGTTATCGCAAACTCTTTTCCGCCCCGGTTTCCTTCTTCTTGGGCATCGTTGAGTTCCTCTTGTGATTCCTCTTCCGCTTCATTGGCAGCCGCTTTTGCAAAACCTAACTTGACAGCCAAAGCCTGCATTACATTGCCAGCATCTCTGGCTTTCTTGTAAGCCTCGTATATGCCTTTAAGCTTGATGTAGCCTTTAATTAACCCTACAACGCTACCAATAATAAGAGTCATATATGCAAGACCCTTAGCAATCCCACTGTCAGCAAGTGCTGTAGCAAAGCCGGCTACGGAGGTCGCCAAAGGCTCAAACGCTATCATCAGCTTTTCAGCCGCAGCGGTTAATTTGTTCTGCATTGTCGTAAGAGCCTTGGTTCTTTCTGCTGCATCAGCTTGTTCTCGTTGATATTGTTGATACTTAATCGGGTCGCCAAATATTTTTGCAGCCACATCCACATCAACACCCATCATCTCAGCAACAGCCTGCCTTTCACGTCGGTGCATCTTGTCAAAGCTCTTGCCTCTTCTACTAAATTCATCCTGCATTAGGGTGATGCGCTCGGCGTGGTCTGCTTTCAACAATTCCACAGAGTTTAATTGGAGTCCTAACTGTGCGTTGAGCTTGCCTGCCATGTCGGCGGCACCCTCAAAAGTGTCCAGTTTTTCCCCAATATCAAAAGCTGCTTCAACGCTGACGCCAAGAGATCGGGCTTTCTTAGCTAGCTCTTCGAACTTTTTAACTCCATCTTTTCCGAATCGGGCCATCTTTGGTCCAAGTTTTCCAAAGTCTTCAATGACCTGTCCAGTCGGTAGATTTAATCCAACTGCTAAATCATCTAGTCTCGGCATGAGGGTGTTGAGTCCAGATGTCGTTCGGGTTATTCCATCTGCCTCTACCCCTGCCATCGACATTGCAAAAACATCTAAAGCCTTTGCCTGGGCTTCGGCTGAAACGCCCAAATTCTCAAACTCCGTCAACTGCTTGGCTAGACCCTTTCGCATGGGGGCATCGAGCGCAACAAAACTGGACATCTCTTTATTTAAAGCTGTTATTGCTTTGCCGGCACGCTCAAAAGTAACCCCAAATTCCGTACCCTCTTCAACCATTTCCGTCATCATGGTTGCTGCCTCTGCACCAAGACCACTATTAACTTGCAATTCTTTATTAAAGGTATCAAGTTTTAATCCGATTTGTGAGAGTTTCTCGACATTCCCCATCAAGCTGCTGCCAAAAGCGACACTTTCCAGCCCGGCAAAAGATAGCGCAGCGGACATACCGCTGAGAGAATCTTCAACCCGGTCGAGCGCAAACTCCATGAGTTTCGCATTTTTGGCAGCCGACTCTAAATCGTCTGCAAACTGTTTAAGATCAGATGATGCTCTCTCTAGGGCATCGCCTGAGCTTTTCACGGCGTCTTCGTAGCTGCTTAAATCTTCAACACCGTCTTTTTCAGCTTTTGAAAGTTCAGCTTTGGCTTGAAGGTAATTTGCTAAAAGCTTGGTGTTTTCCTCTGTTAATTTGCCTTCTTTAACCAGTTGATCATATCTAGCGGCGCTGGCTTTGCTTGTCTCGGCAATCTCGGTACGAAGTTTCTTCTGTGCTTCTGATAATTCTGTGACAGCTTGTGTCTGCGACTCAGTGGATTCCGTGTTTTCGTTTTGCGCCTCGGTGTTCTCATTTTGCGCCTCAGTATTCTCGTTGATGGCTTCCGTGGAGGCTTCTGTTTCTGCTGCCGAGGGTGGTCCATCACCTTCTTCAAATACACGGACTCTTTTCTTCCCGCTATTAGAGAAGAGTTCCGATCCTTGGTTTATAATAAAGAATTTTTTCTTAGCCATTCAAACTAGCCCTATGGATTCTTGATTGGCCAATTAATTTTCGCCTCTTTTTCAAACCTTCTAATTGCAATGTTGAGTTTTGTTTTCTGTTTATAAGTCATTGGGTCATCAAGTCCGTATTTCTTGATGTAGTCCATATATCTTTTCTCGTTCACCAAAGCATCTGTAAACCGCTGAACTTCAATTCTGTTCCCTCTGACTTTGACGGGAATGCGGCGTCCTTTATACATCTTTGCCAAAAGATACTCAATCCATGCCGCAAAAACATGGAGAATATTTTCATTCAATTGTCCTTTACGGGCTGCGCCCAAATCAAACACCATTTCCTCTAGCTGGTCTTCAGTAAGCATAATGAACCCCCGACAACATTACAACGTTGCCTAGTAAATAGTTAGATGATATTATTTTAGGTGTTTTTAGCGTCTTCCACGCTTGGCTTTTCTCATAGCCTCTTGGTGCTGCTTGGCTTCTTTTTCTTTTTGTTCGATCAGTCTTCTTAAAAACCATCTTCTAATCTGTGTCGGCAGGTTATAAACCTCAAAGAAACTCCAACCTCCATAATATTTCAAGTTGAAAAATTCTTCGAAGATGCTTATTTTATATTCATCATTTAGGCCAAAAAAAGTCAGAGGTGAGCGGCACCTCCAGAGCCGCAGAGTAGCCACACTCTTTGCATTCAAAATCCTGCGTTAGATCAACGTTTGGAACAACGTCGGCCAAAATGTTTCTTAGATACCTAGCATCTCTAGCTGGCATTTGATGCACAAAAGCAATAATGTTTGATCGGGTATCATCTCCGTTTAAAGAAACAATAGTCGAACAAAGTTGATCAACTAGAACAGAAGAAGATTGGTTCTTCTTTGTTCCTCGCATCGATGACTTTGCTAGACGAAGTTCATCTGCGCCAGTTAGCATTCTGCACTCAACGGTGGCTTTTGTCATAGGAAGATTAATCGAAAAAGTATTTCTTTCAGTTAGTTCAACGCCGCTATCTTCCAAAGCCGCATCGAGATCAGTGGGTTCAACCTCCGCTAAATCAAAGGTGTGGTCGCTCTTCTCTAGGCATGATGGACAAACTACATTAGTAGTATATTCTGATCCATAGCCCGTTATTCGTGCAGCCACCACAAGTGCGTTCTTGTCGCCAACAAGCATCTCTTCAACTTTAATATTGTTACTGACAATTAAATTTTGCAGGGCTCGATCGATGGCAACACCCTTTTTCAAAAGAGCACGATCAGAGAGGATGTCCTCCTCTTTGGCTGTCATGTATTTAATCTCAATTGTTTCCTGCCCATGAAGCGGGTGCTGGGGTGGATAAAACCTGCCCTTACTTGGAAGCTCTACAAATTCTGTAGGGACTGTCCAAGTAAATCCACCCCCTCCGGTAGATGCAGGAACAGCCGAGCTACCCTCATCCTCTGGGGTAACGTCGGCTGATCCAAATCGTCCTTCATTTCTACTCATTCTATATAACCTTTCTTATAAAACTTTATTTATATTAACACGACTTTTAAAAGTTGTTTAAGTTCTACTTAACTTTTGTCGCCCAATCAAATGAAATCTCAATGGTAAGCTCTAACATATCATCTGAAGTATAGTCTAGGCTTCCGCCCCAATCAATGCTTGTAATAAAGGCATTTGTTAAAGCCCATTTTTCGTTCTCATTGCCTTTTTCGTCATACAAGATTATCTCTGGAGAATAGGTTCCATTACTTAAAGCTGACTTGAACCCTTTTTTGCTCAGTGATCGGTAAGCTCCCTTTTTACCAAGATTATTTGGGTTTTCCCAGCCGGCCTCCTGAAGAACTGACCACAGGATATCAGACGGATCACCTTGTCCTGATGCTGGAGCGACCAAAGTCACACTAATCGGATCCCAAGTAACTCTCCCAGGAAACTTAAAGTTGTAATCTAAATAACTATGCTCAACAGTGCTTACATTTGCCTTTGGCATTGTCGCAGTTTTAACGTAATATTCACTAATATTTCCTATTCTAAACCCGTATCGAAAACGTCGTTTAGGATTGACATCGACACTAGCCCAATTTACTAATCCTGGCATGTTATTTTTTCTCCTCGTGTAATATAAGTAGCTCAGTCATAACTTTTTTAATCATCGAAACTTGCGCCACTACTCATCACCACAAAATCAATGGCGAAGAATTCAACAGCACGGGTTGGCTTGACCAGAAGTTTTGCATAAATTATGTTTTGGTCAACCAAGTCCGGGGTAGTTGTCGTCTCATCAAGTACAAGTCTGAACTCCTGAATACCAAACTGAGACTGGACATCATCCAAAACCAACCTGGCTTGTGAGTTAAACCGAGACCATGTCACCTGCTGGTTTGGATCGAACAGCAACCTCGAAGCGATAAACGAAAGCTCACGCTTAAGGAAAATCATCAAGCGGCGCACATTAATTCTGTCGAGTGCCGAGCGAGTTTGCTGCAAGGTTTTCTGTCCGAAGACCACGATTCCTTCAGCCGGGAACTTGGCGATTGGGTTAATGTTATTTTCATACAACCTATCTCTGTCGTCTTGCGTCAGTTTCTTGGAGACATCCAAGATCGGCAACCCAGCAGCGCCTTCGCTCAATCCACCACGGGTGAACCCAGCAGGGGCGAACCAAGGATATGCATTGCGGTCAGTGCTCGAAAAGACACCAAGCGCAGCAACCGAAGGAGGCATCCAAATGTTTCTGCTTGACAGAGTATCTCTCGCCAACACCCATGGGGCGTATGCAGCACCATAACTATTATTGATGTTCCTGTCTTTTAGAGCGTCAGTTGCTTGCTTAATTGTGTAAGCATTTCTGTTGGCGACACTCTTAGTGTTTTCCGTTTCTGCATCATAAATATTCTCAATATCTATGACCGCAAGTGCATCGGCACGCTCTTCTGTTGTTTGCAACAGAGCATCTGTCACGTTGGTTTGAATAATCCCTGGCATTGTCACCAAGTTGTATTGGTGATCTTCCGGATCAGACACGATATTAATCGCTCTTCTAAGCGTGTGCAACTGATACGAAGTAGCTTCGTTATTAGCTGTGTTAAACCCACTTAAACGGAAGGGGTCTTTTTCTGTTATGTTAAACCCTTCAAAACCGCCATGCAAAAGAGTTGTAAAGCGATCTAAACCAGCTTCCAAAGCGCCAGAGTAAGAGGCGCTTACTCGACTCACACTTAGTCCGGTACTTCCTGTAGCAGTTCCTCGGCAGGAACCAGACACAAACTGATATCCCTCTGCGGTCGAGCCAGAAACGTCGTCCAGGGTAAAGTGCCATGCGATGACAACTGGGTCGTTCATTGCTCTGTCTTGATTTGGGCTATACTGCAAATCATGAGACGTGCTGGCGGGATCAGTATGCATCCCCTTGGCTCTTGGTCTAAGGTGATCAATGATTGAGGGGTTGAAAAGAGTATTGGTGTTTGTTTGTCCTGTCCATGCTCCCCAATAACAACTCTTGAGATCTTTTGGGCTACCCCAATCGTTCTTCTTTCTAAGCGGAACCGACGGGAATATGCACGAAGCCGTAAACATTCCAAGAGCAGTCCCTTGCGTCGAAGAAAAACTAAGAACTCCAGGGGAAGTAGCACCGGCATCGTCTCCCATACCTCCACCGAGAGCACCAAAGCGATCAAAATCGCCGCCATCAACCATAGAGGCAACAGTGCCTCGGGCGCTACTAAGGTTAGTGGCAGTACCATTGCCTCTAGCAGAGGCACTAACACTGACGAGCCCAGAGGAGCCACTAGTAATCGTCACAGAACGATAAGTCAATGGACCAAAGACGCCGAAGGGCAAGAACTCAGGGTTAGTGGTACCAGCCTCCACATCTTCGTCCATCACGACACGAATGTAATTTGATTTGTTTTCGTAAGTTCCGTATTCTCTATTTCGTTTGTCGGTGGCATCATAAGTTTTGAACTTATCACCAATCTTTGCAGCGAGAAAGTTCGGAGACGCAGGGTTCAAATCACAAAGGTCATATCTTTCTAAAATGACCGGATTGTTATCATTGTCTTTCAAGTCTCGAACTAGAACAGAAAACGTTCCATATTTTTGTATTCCACCACGAGGTGCTTTAATGTCTGTGATAGATACTTTAATTGTGTTTTGTGCCCAGTCGCCTGCGGTTCGGGCTTCAAACCTAAACAGCTTCTGTTGATTTAGTGCATCATAGCTACCACTTTCGTTGTAGCCAGCCTGCCCCAAGCTTTCGGGGGTCGGGTGCGCCAATTGCTGGGCAAAGTAAAATCCCGTGGTACTCTTTTGAGCAGCAAAGTTAAAGTCATTATAAACCTCGGTGACATCTTGCTGGTTTCGGAGTGGCAATATTGCCGCCCACGCCTTGGAATTAGCCAAGTCGGGTTGTCCATCAGCACCACCCGAAGGCACACAAACGCCGATTGTATTAACAGTATCTCCTTTAAGTTGATGCTCAAAAGTCTCGCCCAACCAATATTTTCCGCCTTGATTGCTCGTTGCAGTTGCTGTGCGAGTAATGCTGGTGTTTGTGATTGTTGGGTTAGTATTCAAGACCTTGCGAATAAAATTGTTTTTGTCTGGGTTCATGCTAACTGTCACTTTCTTCAGAGCGCCAGCGGTCCCGTCCTCAGATATCTTAAGATCGATATCGCCGTTGGTTCTAGTAGACAAAAGCATACAAGCAGATGAAGTTAATTTTGAGTTGGCATCAATTCCTTCCAAGAGGACTCGACCCTCAGCGTTATAAAAAACAGCAGCAAGAGCACCACTAACAACGTTATTGCCTTGGGCGCTGATCTGTGCTGCCGCTAATCCTATGTTGCCTGAAGGCCAGAGCCAAAGACCAAACGCTCCGCCTTCCGAAGGAGTCGCACTAAGAGTCCCAGCTTTCCATCCAGCTAAACCATCCGATGTAGCATCAGGATCTTGAACCCCAACAGTACGCATGAAAGTTAATGGAGATGAATTTCTTAACCACGCTTGGGCAGCATAGGGCGCATAAGTTGCACCCACTGTATTTCCATTTCGATAAACATCATCAGCCTGATTGCCTGGAATGGGCTCGCCGAATGTATCAATAAACTCAGAAAATGAACTGACTGTCACTGGCTCCATTGCTGGTCCTTTTCGTGCTCTACCTATAACCATTGGTCCAACCGACGCAGGTGTGGCTGGAAGTTTGCTATTGTCTATTTCATCAACAAAGACGCCTGGGGAAATAAACTTGAACTTACTTGTGGGATTGTCCGCCATTTTAACTTTGTTCTCCTCTTAATTAACTCGTGGTTAAAGCAATCTGCATAAGCGTTTGCTAATAATAAATAGTAAGATAATCCTCCAAACTCCTTTGAGTTTACGGTCTGAATTTATCTTTTCTGCCGGCTTGGAAATCTGGTTCCTCACCAAGCATCGACCTTTCTCTTGAAAACCTTATTTTTGCGGGGCTTTGGGGCTTCGATATGAGTGGTACATCTTGGTTGTCCTGGGCACCGATAAGGTATCCTAAAACTTTAATAGAAATTGTGGTGTTAAATACTCTTTCTGTTAAATCAATTCCGTCTGGCTTGAAATCAATATTGTATGCTGGGTCTACAAAAGCCTCGTAGGCGTTGTTTTCATGGCTTATGGTAAAAACAGCGGGATCCCCCGTTAGAGTATGGAATGTCGAAAGCACTTCGTTCATCTGTTGTTGGTACTCAGTAACAATACTTACATTATACACACATTCTATAAAAGTCGGCATTGGTATCAGTAATGTTTCATAAACAATGTTGCTATTTTCCCCAGGAAAGGTTTGCCTTTCTGTATTCATTCCCCCGTCAGACTTTCTAATAGCATTCGCATTAGCGAAATTTGCAGTCTTGTCTTGCTTAACTTGTCTAGCGATTGGGATCGATCCCCTTGGATTATAATAATCAAAAAAAGGTGGCAGGTTAACACCGTATCTTCCTTTATTGGCTGGGTTTTGTGTAACAGACGTTTTTGCTATTGAAATCAAGGGATAGTTCAACGTTCTCCCGTTTGGTCTTATTTCTTGATCGTTTGTTGTTCTAAGATTTTTTACCTGATGTGCTCTTTCCGGTATGGAAAATATAATCGGGATCTTTTCGAACCCTTTGTTTGACGTGACATGAATGTTTAAGTCATCATTTACAAAATTATACAGCGCATAGTCAATGCTTTCAATGGTAGAAGACTTTATACTAAACGACGCTGACTGTTGTGTATTAACTTTTGTTCTAACTGGCATCGAATAATCCTCTTCTGGCTTGTTTTCCGACAGCAGTCACTTCTATCGAGGTCTCAGTAGAGGTGAAGGCGCTGTCTTGACCGAATAAATAACGAGGCTCAAAAACATCTACAATTTCAAAATACATTTCATCGTACTGCATAAAATCCCCAAGGCGCACAAACAAATCTTGATCCTCTGTTAGTCGGCGCTTGTGCATGTGAACATTTATATTATACAAGTTATCGAACCCAAACTTTTGCTGGACCCTATCTGAACCCACATACTCTACTAACGCATATACCCTAACCGGGGGCAAGAAAGTTTTATTGATTGCCTCCCCATAAAGGGGATGATAGTTTGTTCTTTCCATGTCAATTGGATAGTACAAAACCTGTTGTCCAACAATCTTTTCAATGATTTCATCATTGATTTGTTTAACAAAGTTTCTTTCCGCCTGCCCAACAAAAAGCGGCGGTGGTGGAGTGTTTGGCTGTGTCCACCTGTTTGATCGATCAGACATTTAACTAACCCACATAAATGCCGTGAGGGATATTCTTAAATACATTGTTGATACTATCTTGCATCGCAGCATCTCCCTCAGCTAATTTACCATACACCAATTCGTCTAGAACTGTTTTTAGCTCCTCACGCAAAGCGTTCTGTTCTTCTTTTGCCTCAGATATTAAAGCTGACCCATTTAATGTCACATCATTGCCGGGTATGGGAATCGATCCAATCTTTGACCTGACTTGTCCCAATGTTTCTTTGCATAATGATAAAGCAAATCTTCTAATCCACTGCTTGCCAATACTATTAATATTTTCATACGGAATATTTGGAAAGGGAAGCGTGCTCATGTTATTTACTCCATCAGCGCCATAGGTTCTATCAGCCTCTTCCTCATAAGCATCCTCAGCGACCCTAAACTGAACCCAAAAGCTGCCAGGATTAGTCCCATCCGGTGTTGGAAATATTCTTAATTTATTATTATTAATTTCAAACGAATAATGTGAGGCTCTCACTTTCATATCTTGTTCATATGCATATGCTTGAAGAACATTTTGCCATGCTGGGACAATTTGAAAATTAGCGTCATCGGCATACATACCATAAGTTGAAAGATTGCCAACAGTCCCAACAGACGTGCCACCAAAAAACCTCCAACCTGCTCTGGGTGTCTTATAATAAACCTTGTGAATTGTAACTGACCCTGAACCAACTTTTTCATAAAAGGGTTGACTTGAGGTTAACGATGCGCTATAAATAATCGCTTGTAGGTCATAATCCTGTACGTCTCTCGAAGCAGAAAAAGATGCTGAATAAATCGTTTGGCTTGCTCCCACTGTTGCGTGCATACTTGCCCCTCTACCAATATGAGTGGCATATCCTAGTTGGAATCTTGGAAATTTAAGGTTTGCCTTTGTATTAAACGAGCCCGTAAACTCACCATCTTGATCAAAAGTTCCCGTGGTATTCCCCATTAAATCCGACAAAACATTTTTTGCCTGATGAGTGTTGACGAGATAGGAATATTCTAGACATGCCTCCTCGTAAGCGTTATATACGTTATCCGTTGTAATTTCTAGGTCTAATATATTTCCACCTAGCTTGTTGTACACATATGCAACTTGATCGACTGCGCCACTAATAAAATGTGCGCTGCCGCTGTAAATACCATAAGCTAAAGCACTTGCGACTTGGGTAGCACTACCCGTCGAAGTTAATATTAAAGCACTTGTTTGGCTCTTTGGCGACAAATCAACGGGCATTAAAAAATCCTCTTATTTTAAATGAAGACACTCGGTCTTAGTAAATAGTTTTGTCCAATGTAGTTAGCATATAAAAACAAAAAACCTCGCCACAAGGACGAGGTTCTCTGCGTTGTTATTCAACCTTAAGGTTAATTAGCCATTAAGA
>MDSZ01081067.1_pt1 | contig 19012 bp, 17 predicted proteins | sample 811201 | NCBI WGS metagenome assembly MDSZ01 (sample SAMN05326647, study PRJNA326480) | marine metagenome | isolation source: seawater | place: Indian Ocean: North | collected 2010
CCTTAAAAGATTTACCATTAGGGTTTATTGATAGACAAGAAAAAGAATTGCTCGTACGTGATTTTATAATTTCTAATATCAAAGAAGTTATGATTCGGTATGGATTTAAATATCTTGAAACACCAAGTTTCGAGTATACGGAAAGCATTGGAAAATTTTTACCTGATAAAGATAGACCAGATGGAGGTGTCTTTTCATTTAAAGATGAGAGTAAATGGCTATCTTTAAGGTATGATCTTACTGCACCCCTAGCAAGGTATGTAGCAAAAAATTATCTAGAAATTCCAAAACCGTTTAAAAGATATCAACTTGGGACAGTCTGGCGAAACGAAAAACCTGGACCAGGAAGATTCAGAGAATTCTTACAATTTGATGCTGATTTTGTCGGAACCAAAAGTTTGCAAGCTGATGCAGAATTATGTGTGATGATTTCAGAAATTCTTGAAAAATGTGGTCTACTTAAGTCGGAATATGTAATAAAAATTTCATCAAGAAAAATAACTGAAGAATTATTCAAAAAAATTAATATTAAAGATGAACAGCAAAAACTTTCTTCTTTAAGAGCTTTAGATAAAATTGATAGACTTGGATGGAACGGGGTTAAACAATTGTTAGGCGAAGGCAGGAAAGATAAATCTGGAGACTTTACAAAAGGAGCAAACTTAAGTTCAAAGAATATTGAGATTATAGAAAATGAGTTGAAGAAAAAGTTACCGGAAACACAAGACTTAGAAGAAATATTTAAAATTTTTAAAAATTATGATTTCAGTAATTTCGAATTTGATCCCTCGATTATAAGAGGGCTTGAATATTACACTGGTGTAATTTTTGAGGTGAATTTGAAATTTGATGTTAAAAATAATAAAGGTCAAGTAATTCAATTTGGTTCAATCGGTGGCGGGGGTAGATATGATAATTTAGTCAATAATTTTGGTAACTATGATGCTCCTGCCACCGGTATATCAATAGGTTTAGATCGATTAGTTTATGCATTGATGCAAAAAAAGGAATTTAAAATTAAACAATCTAAACCTGTTGTGATTTGTGTATTTAGTAAAAACTCTATGAAGGAATACATCGATTTACAAAAATTATTAAGAGAAGCTGGTGTAAGTACCGAAATATATCCTGGCGAAGGTAAATTAAAAAAACAAATGGAATATGCAAATAAAATCAACTCTCCGGCTGTAATTTTATATGGCGAAGATGAAATTAAATCAGGTAAACCTACTTTAAGAAATTTAAGTTCAGGAGATGAAAGATCAATTGAAATAAAGGAATTAGTTAATGAAATCAAAAAAATTATCTGAAGTCATAATTAAAATTTTCAAGAAAAATAGTTTTGTTTTGTCAGAACCAGATGTTTTACTTGACTCCGAGTATATAATCGAGAGATCAGGGGAAAAATTTAGACGATCCATGCTTACTTTTAAAAGAGAAGATGGAAAAACTATGTGTTTGAGACCCGATTTAACGGTTGCATCTTGTATAAGCTTTTTGAAAAAAAAATCTTCTTCAAAAATTTATTATTCCGGTCAAGCATATAGAAGATCTAATAATAAAGGTTCTAATTTTATCAATGATCAATTAGGTATAGAGATCTTTGGCTCAAAAAATCGAATTCATGATGATTATAAAGTGATCAGTACAATTTTAAGTGCAGCAAAAAAAATAAATAATAAAAAAATTCAAATTAAAGTTGGTGATATAAATTTATTCAAAAGTTTAATTAACTCGCTTGATATGCCTGAAAGATGGAAATTAAGATTAATAAGACATTTTTGGAGACCAAGTTATTTTGAAGAACTTTTAAAACGATTAGAAAAAAATACAGATATTGATGCTGTTACATTTGATACTGATAAAAAGAAGTTCTATGAGATGAAAAAGTTAGATCAGGACAAATTAATTGCCGGAAGATCAATATTGGAAATTTTAAATAGATTTGAAAAAAAAATTAAAGATCCAAGATCTTTTAGTGATGGGAAACAAATTGTAAAAATTATAAAATCATTTTTAAAAATAAACTGTAAGTTATCTATGCTTGACGATAAATTATTAGATTTTGCAAAAAAGAATAATTTAAAAAAGAATATTTTCAAAGATTTTAAATCTATTCAAAATCTAAAAAAGATAAAAGATGATATAAATTTTATCACTAATTTTGGTAGAGACGTAGAATATTATACAGGAATAGTATTCGAGGTATTTTCGGGAAAGAAAGAAATCGCAAGAGGTGGTCGTTATGACGATCTGTTAAAAAGTTTAGGAGCTAAAAAAAATATTCCAGCAGTAGGAGCAGCAATTAACTTAAAAAATATATGAAAGATAAAATTAGTATAGGATTACCCAGCAAAGGAAGATTAAGAGACAAAACAATATCTTTTTTTAATAAAAGTGGATTAAAAATTTTACAAAGTGAAAAAGAGAGAAATTATTTTGGAAATATTGAAAATAATTCTAATATCAAGGTAATTTTTCTTCACGCAAAAGAAATTATTCAGAGATTAAGTGATGGTACTTTAGATATAGGTGTATCTGGATTAGATCTTCTGAATGAATCTGATAAAAATCTAAGGGATAAGATTGTAATTAAGCGAAGACTTGACTTTGGAAATGCAAATTTAGTTGTTGCAGTCCCAGATGATTGGATAGATGTACAAACAATTGCTGACCTTGAGGAAGTAGCTTTTGACATTAAGTCTAAAAGAAATACAAGATTAAGAGTTGCTACCAAATATCCAAATTTAACTAATGATTTTTTGATTTCTAAAGGAGTTACTCAATATAAAATTATTCCAAGTCTCGGAGCCACAGAAACATACCCATTTATAGGATCTTCAGAAATTATTACAGATATCACTTCAACTGGCAAAACTTTAGCTGATAACAATTTAAGGGTACTTAAAGATGGGTTAATTTTAAATTCAACAGCGTGTTTATTTTTTGCAAAAAAAAAGGCTGCGAAGTTGCAGCCTTTTTTAAATTCTTTGATGTAGGTAAAATTACATTCCCATTCCACCCATACCGCCCATTCCACCCATTCCACCGCCCATTGGTGGCATTGCAGGACTTGCATCTTTATCCTCAGGCTTATCTGCGATCATAGCTTCTGTTGTAATTAATAAACCAGCTATTGATGCAGCATCTTGAAGTGCGGATCTGACAACTTTTGTAGGGTCGATTATACCTTTTGCAAACATGTCCACGTAATCCTCATTCTGTGCATCATAACCTTGTGATAACTTTTTACCTTCTAAAAGTTTTCCCACCACAACCGATCCGTCTACTCCAGCATTCGCAGTGATTTGTCTGATTGGAGCTTGTAGAGCTTTTTTAACTATATCAACACCGGCTTTTTGATCATCACCTTTAACTTTTAAACTATCTAAATCTTGAGCAGCATATAATAGAGCACAACCACCGCCAATTACAACTCCTTCTTCAACAGCAGCTCTTGTTGCGTTTAAAGCGTCTTCGACTCTGTCTTTTCTCTCTTTCACTTCGACTTCGGTAGCACCACCAACTTTGATTACAGCTACCCCGCCGGCAAGTTTAGCGAGTCTTTCTTGCAATTTTTCTTTGTCATAATCTGATGTTGTCTCTGAAATTTCTGATCTAATTTGATTACATCTTGCTTCAATATCAGATTTTTTACCGTCACCAGCAACTATTGTACTATTCTCTTTATCAATTTTTACTTTTTTACATGATCCTAAGTTACCGATTTTGACATTTTCCAACTTAACACCTAAGTCTTCCGATATAACCTGGCCGCCTGTTAATATTGCAATATCTTCAAGCATAGATTTTCTTCTGTCACCAAACCCTGGAGCTTTAACTGCTACAACTTTTAAACCTCCTCTAAGTTTGTTTACAACTAATGTAGCCAAAGCTTCCCCTTCAACATCTTCTGAAATTATCATAAGAGGTCTATTTGCTTGAACAACAGCTTCAAGTAATGGAACCATTGGTTGAAGGTTAGTTAATTTTTTTTCAACTAACAAGACCAAAGGATTTTCTAACTCGGTTGTCATTTTTTCAGTGTTTGTTACGAAGTAAGGTGAAAGATAACCTCGATCAAATTGCATACCTTCGACAACATCAAGTTCAGTTTCAACACCTTTAGCCTCTTCAACAGTTATAACACCTTCGTTTCCAACTTTTTGCATCGCTTTAGAAATCATATCACCTATTGATTTTTCACCATTAGCAGAAATTGTTCCAACTTGAGCAACTTCCTCATTGGCTTTAACTTTCTTTGAAGTAGACTTTAATTTTTTTATCACATTCTCAACAGCCAAATCTATTCCACGTTTTAAATCCATAGGATTCATTCCCGCTGTAACGTATTTTAAACCTTCAGAAACTATAGACTGGGCTAAAATAGTAGCAGTAGTAGTTCCATCGCCAGCATTATCATTAGTTTTACTAGCAACCTCTTTAACCATCTGTGCTCCCATATTTTCGAATTTATCTTCTAATTCAATTTCTTTTGCTACCGAAACTCCATCTTTAGTAGTTCTTGGTGCACCGTAAGATTTGTCCATAACAACATTTCTTCCTTTGGGACCCAACGTTACTTTAACAGCATTAGCTAAAGTATTAACGCCATTCAACATCTTAGATCTAGCTTCTGTATTAAATTTTATAATTTTTGGCATTTTTTTTCTCCCTTCAATAAATTATTTTTTACTTTTTGAAATTCCCATTATGTCGGACTCTTTCATTATGCTATATTCTTTTCCATCAATTTTAACTTCTGTTCCCGACCATTTTCCGAATAAAACGATATCACCCACTTTTACATCCATAGGAACCGATTTACCATTTTCTGTTTTTGCTCCGCTGCCAACAGCCACGACTTCACCTTCTTGTGGCTTTTCCTTTGCTGTATCTGGGATAATAATGCCGCCTGCAGTTTTTTCATCGCTGTCTAGAACCTTTATTAAAACTCTGTCGTGTAGTGGTTTAAATTTCATATTTTACTCCATAAATTCGTTTGTAGCCTTGATATGGTGAGTTTTGACAAAATTTCAAGTCTTTTAAATTAATTTTTGATGCCCAAAAGTCTCTAATATTGCTATATTTTGCTAACTTTCTTATAAAAGCCTTAAAAAGGACCGTAAAAAATTGAAAAAACTCGAAAATTTATCTGAAATTTACAACCAGTATGATGCTTTCATCATAGACCTGTGGGGAGTGGTCCATAACGGAATACGACTAAATCCAGGTGCAACTGAAGTTATTGAAAAACTTAACGATAAAGATAAAGAAATAATTTTTTTATCGAACGCACCTAGACCAAGTGCAAGTGTTGTAAAATTTCTAGAGAAATTACAAATGGAAAAAAAATATTTAAAAAATGTTATGACATCAGGTCAAGCAGCTCGAATTTCACTAGAAAAAGAAAATTACGGTAAAAAGTTTTTTCATCTTGGACCAGAGAGAGACAATGTTTTATATTCAGGACTAAATATAGAAAAAACAGAAATTGAACAATGTGACTTTATTTTATGTACTGGTTTGTTCGATGATCAGATGGAAGATTTAAATTTTTATAAATCTTTATTAGAAAAATATTCAAAAAAAAAACTGATATGTACCAATCCAGATTTAACGGTACACAGGGGCTCAAAGGTAGAGTTTTGCGCTGGTAAGATTGCTGAAATTTTTAAAGATATAGGAGGTGAAGTAATTTATTTTGGTAAACCTCATAAAGAAATTTATAATATATGTTTAGACATGAAAAAAAAAAATTTAATTATTGGTGATAATTTAAGAACAGATATCAAGGGGGCAAATAATATCAATATGGACTCACTTTTTATAACTAACGGAGTTCATAGAGCAGAATTTAAAAATGACAAAGAATTATTAAAATTATTGAAAAATTATAATGTTAATATAAATTATTTTCAAAGAGAGTTAATTTGGTGATATGAAAATTTTAAAAAATTCAAAGAAAAATTATTTAAAATCTGTCATTGCCATAGGAAACTTTGATGGAGTTCATTTGGGCCACCAGAAAGTTTTAAATGACGCTAAATTAAAAGCAAAAAAAAACAATTTAAGTTTTGGTGTTGTCACTTTTGAGCCGATACCTGTGATGTTTTTTAATAAAAATATAAAAAATCATCGAATAAATACCTTTGACCAAAAAGTTGATAACTTAAAAAAAATAGGACCAAATTTTTTAAAAATAATAAATTTTAATAAAAGATTTTCAAATCTTTCTCCTAAAATGTTTATTAAAAAAATTATTTATGAAAACCTTAATGCAAAATTTGTTTTCGTGAGTAAAAATTTTAGGTTTGGAAAAAATAGAAAGGGTAATATAAGTACTTTAAAAAAGTTTGAAAAATCCTTTAATTATAAAACATTTATTTCTTTACCTTTTAAACAAAAAAGAAAAATATTATCATCAACTATAATTAGAAAAAAAATTTCTTTAGGTAAAATTTATGAAGTTAATAAATCTCTAGGAAGAAATTGGAGCGTAAGAGGAAAAGTAATTAAGGGTGAACGTAGAGGAAGAAAAATAGGTTTTCCTACTTGTAATCTTGAACTAACAGATTATGTCATCCCGAAACTGGGAGTTTATTCTGTTTCAATCCAAATCGGAAAAAAAATTAAAAAAGGTATTGCCAACGTAGGTTATAGACCTACTTTTAGTGGCAAAAATATACTTTTAGAGGTGAATATATTTGGAATAAATTCAAATTTATATAAAAAGGAGATAATAGTAAATTTTTTAAAATTTATTAGAAAAGAAAAAAAATTTAAAAATATTAATGAATTAAAATTTCAAATTAAAAAGGATATTATTAAAGCCAAAAAATAATTTATGTCAAAAGATACAATCCAGTTACCCAAAACCATTTTTTCTATGAAAGCTAATTTACCATCGAAAGAACCCGGCATTGTTGAAAATTGGGAAAAGGGCGAAATTTTTAAAAAGTTAAGGAACAATTCAAAAGGTCGAAAAAAATTTGTACTACATGACGGACCACCTTACGCAAATGGAAATATTCATATGGGCACAGCCCTTAATAAAATATTAAAAGATATTATTACAAGATTTCATCAAATGTCGGGGCAAGACTCAATATACGTACCTGGTTGGGACTGTCACGGCCTTCCGATAGAATGGAAAATAGAAGAAAAATATAAAAAAAATAAAAAAAATAAAGATGAAGTTCCTGTAAAAGATTTCAGGAACGAGTGCAGAGATTTTGCAAAAAAATGGATAGATATACAAGCGAAAGAATTTAAAAGATTAGGAGTAATAGGAGACTTTAAAAATTATTACTCCACTATGAGTTTTCAAGGTGAAGCACAAATTGTGAGGGAGCTTGGTAAATTTTTGATGAATAAAACCTTATATCAAGGGTTCAAGCCTGTGTTATGGTCGACAGTTGAAAAAACTGCTTTGGCAGATGCAGAGGTTGAATACAAAGACCATATTTCAAATACAATTTATGTAGCATTTAAGATTACACAAACAGACAAAGATTTTTTAAAAGATGCAAATATTATAATCTGGACCACGACACCTTGGACAATACCAGCTAATAAAGCTTTAGCTTACAATAAATCTCTTGAATACTCTTTAGTTGAAATTTCTGAATTAGATAACTTTAAAGAAAAAAGAATAGTAGTAGCAAAAAATTTATTAGAAAAAGTAATTAAGTCCTGTGAAATTAAAAAATATAAATTGATTAAAAATTTTAAAGGAGAAGATTTAAAATCGACAATATGTAGTCATCCATTTAAAAAGATCGGTTTTGATTATAATATTCCCATGTATGATGCAGCATTTGTTAATTTAGAACAAGGAACCGGCATAGTGCATTGCGCCCCTAGTCATGGTGTAGATGATTTTAATCTATGTTTGCAAAATAAAATTGAGTCAAAATATACGGTAGATGACTCTGGATTTTATACAAATGAAATACCTCATTTTGAAAAATTGCACGTCTTTAAAGCTGACCTACCAGTAATTGAAAAATTAAAAAGTGAACAAAAATTACTCAAAGACGATAAACTTCAACATAGTTATCCTCATTCATGGAGATCTAAAGCACCATTAATTTATAGGGCAACACCACAATGGTTTATTTCGATGGACAAGGGATCTCTGAGAAATAAAGCAATCAAAGCTATTGAGAATACAAATTTTTACCCTGCTAAAGGAAAAGAAAGGCTGCTTTCTATGATAGAAAGTAGACCAGATTGGTGCGTATCTAGACAAAGAGTATGGGGTGTACCTTTACCTATTTTTATAAATAAAAAAACCAAAGAACCTCTAAGAGATCAAAAAGTGATAGATCGAATTGCAAATATTTATGAAAAAGAAGGTTCCGATTGTTGGTTTACAGACGGTAAAAAAAGATTTTTAGGAGAAGAATATAATGAGGAAGATTATGAAAAATTAAATGATATAGTCGAGGTTTGGTTTGATAGTGGGTCTACCCACAGCTTTGTATTGGAGAAAAGAGGAGATTTGAAATGGCCAGCTGATATGTATTTAGAGGGTTCAGATCAGCACAGAGGTTGGTTTCACTCATCTCTTTTGGAGTCTTGCGGCACGAGAGGAAAAGCCCCTTTTGAAAGCATATTATCACATGGTTTTGTAGTGGATGGTAAAGGCATGAAAATGTCTAAGTCGGCTGGAAATGTTATTTTACCAGAAGAAATTTTAAAAAAATATGGTGCTGATATTTTAAGAGTTTGGGTTGCGTCTTCTGACTATTCAGAAGATCTTAGAATTGATAAAATAATTTTAGAACAACACGCGGAGTCATACAGAAAAATAAGAAATACTTTTAGATTTTTATTAGGAAATTTAAAAGATAATTTTGAACCAACTGATTTAAAAAAATTAAATATTCAGGAACTTCCTGAGTTAGAGAGATATATCTTAAATAGGATTTTTAATGTGAATGAAACGATTAATAAAAACTTTAAGATTTATAATTTTCATAAAATGTATAAGGAACTACTGAGTTTTTGTACATTAGACCTATCTTCGTTTTATTTCGATATCAGAAAAGACTGCTTATATTGTGACGATGTAAATTCAAAAAAAAGAAAGGATTGTATTATTGTTTTAAACGTTATACTTGAGACACTTCTTAAATGGTTTGCTCCAATTTTAGTTTTTACAACTGAGGAAATATATAATCTTATTAAAAAGGACAATAAAAGTATTCATGAACATGAATTTTTACAGATCCCTAAGTCTTGGGCAAATTTAAACCTAAATGATAAGTGGGAGAGCCTTAATAAAATTAAACAGGCAGTTAATATAGCTATAGAGGAAAAAAGATCAAAGAAAGTTATCGGTTCCAGTTTGGAAGCAGAAATTGAAATCTTTCTTGATAAAAAGAATTATGACTTACTTGAAAATTTGGATCTAACTGAATATTTCATTACATCAAAAGCAAAAAGAAATTTTAATAAGGATAATAAAAATGAAATTAAGGTTTTGGTTAAAAAGTCAAGTGGTGTAAAATGTGAGAGATGTTGGAAAATTGTTGAAAAGAAATGTATGAGATGTGAAAAAATTATTCAAAAGAAAAAAACTAATGGATCTTAACGAACGAATAGAGAGAAAAAAAAACTTTTTTTTAAATAGATCAAATATTTCAGCTAGTGTATTATTTTTAACAATTTTTATTTTTGATAGAATTTCGAAAATTAAGATAGTTGAATTATTAGAAAATAAGGATTTAATAATTATTACCGATTTTTTGAATTTCGACCTCACCTTTAATACTGGTATTGGCTTCGGACTCCTAAGTTCACAGGAGGGATTATATTACCATTTAATTTCATTTCTTATTTTGGCTATAATTATGTTTATATTTTACCTCATGTATAAATCTTCAAGTTATGAAAAAATATGTTACTCGCTTATTCTTGGCGGTGCAGCTGGAAACCTTTATGATAGGTTGATTTATTTATCCGTACCTGATTTTATTGATTTCCATTTTAATTCTTATCACTGGTTTACATTTAACATTGCAGATATTTTTATAACTTTAGGTGTTATATTAATACTAATTAAAGAAATTGTAAAAAAATCATGAAATCAATTTTAATTAAAACATTTTTAATTTTCATTTTTTTAACTCAGGTTGCCTGTAATTCATTATCGGAAAGTAAAAGAATTTTGACCAACCAAAGAGTGAATACGACAGATGAATTTTTAATTGAAAAAAAAGAGCCTTTGGCTGTGCCCCCTGATTATAAAGAAATCCCTGAGCCTGGGTCAATGACCCAGCAAAAAGAAAATGAGAATTTAAATAAAATTCTTAAAACTAATAAAGAAAAATCCTCATCTGGTAGTGCTTCTTCTGCAGAAAAATCAATATTAGATAAAATAAGATAATGGCAAATATAATAAGTAAATTCAAAAATCTAAATTCAACTGATTTTAAAATAGGTGACAGTGCTTTAAAAAAAAAATTGAACAGATTACTTAAAGAGATAGAATTCGATTTAAACAAAAAAAGAAATGTTTTTCAAACTTTTAACAAAGATTACAAAATTAACACTAAAATCCTAAACAAATTTAAGAAATTTAAATTTATAATCATTATTGGGATGGGTGGCTCAACATTAGGTGCTGAGGCAATCTATAGTTTTCTTAAAAGTAAAATTAAAAAAGATATATATTTTTTAAACAATCTAGAGATTAATAAGCTCAATGAAATTTCAAATAAAAAAATAATTAACAAAAGTTTATTTATAATAATCTCAAAGTCGGGAGAAACTTTAGAGACGTTAAGCCTGGTTAACTCTTTTCAGAAAGGAGTGTTTAAACAATCAAATTCGATAATAATAACTGAAAATAAAAAAAACTCCCTTAAACTATTTGCAGAAGAAAGAAAAATTTTAGTCATAGATCATAAAAGATATATTGGAGGAAGATATTCAGTTTTATCGGAAGTTGGAATGATTCCTGCGTTTCTAATGGGCCTAAAAGTTAATGATTTTAAAAAAAAAATTTTAAAATTTTTAAAAAATAATTCATCTTTACTTAGACAAAATGTTTTAGACTTGAGTAAAATTAATTTAACAAAAAATTACAGATCGGTTGTATTTTTAAGTTATTCCCCTGAATTAAACGAGTTTGCAAATTGGTGTCAGCAACTTATCTCAGAAAGTTTAGGAAAAAAGGGTAAAGGATTAATGCCAATTTTGTCCGTAGCGCCAAAAGATCATCATAGCATGCTTCAACTATATTTAGATGGACCAAAAGATAAGGTATTTTATATACTAAGTCTTGAAAAATCAGATAATAGATTAATTAAAAACCTTTTCAAAAAAAAGGATAAGATTTTTAGAAAAAAGGGTATTAATAAAATTATCTTAGCCCAAAAAAATGCACTTATTCAAAATTTTAATGATCTCAAGATCCCTTACAGAGAAATTACGCTTAAAAATATTAAGGAGAGTAGTATTGGAGAAATATTTTCATATTTCATCGTTGAGACTTTCCTAGTAGGAAAACTCATGAATATAAATCCTTTTGATCAACCCGCTGTAGAAAAAGTTAAGCAAATCACACAAAATAAATTACTAAAAAACTAAAAAATAAATTATTGACCTGCCGTATTTTTTAATTAAAGTTTTTTTAAAATCTAATTTGATTTCAGGTTCATTCAACTCTCTATGACAAATTAATAAATGATTTTGGTTGTATAAATTTTTTTTCTTAATTAGATCAAATATTTTTAGATAATCCCTATTCTTATAAGGGGGGTCTAAAAAAATTAAATCAAACTTTTCACCCCCATAACCTTCTAAAAATATAGAGACATCCTCATTTATTGCTTTAGATTTATCCTCTAAGTTTAGCTCATTGATATTTTGATTTAAGTATTTAAAAGAATTTTTATCCTTTTCTATAAATGTAACTTTTCTAGCTCCCCTTGAGATACATTCAATACCAAATGATCCCATTCCTGAATATAAATCTAAAATATTTTTATTTTCTAAATCCATATTGACCAACTTAGAGTGTAAAATTAAATTAAAAATATTTTCTTTCACAAAATCTCTAAGAGGCCTAGTGTTTGCTAGTCTAGGATTTTCAATGAACTTCCCTTTAAGATGACCAGAAATAATTCTCACTTGTTCAAAAGCCTCCAACCAATATCAGATCGATAAAAACCATTTTTCCAATTTAAATGTTTCAAAAACTTATAAATTTGTTTTTTTAATATTCTAATGTTTTTTCCAATTCCAGTTACATTAAGCACTCTTCCACCGTTAGAAAAAAAATTATCTTTTATTTTAAGTGTGCCTGCGTGTATAATTTGAATATTTTTAATTTTCCTCTTTTTTTCTAGATTTGCAATTTTCACATTTTTTTTGTAAGAGCCTGGATAACCTTTAGAACATAAAACCACTGTCATACAAATATTTTTAAACCATCGTATTCTATTTCTGCTTAAATTATTATTTGCTGCATTAAATAATATTTGAGCTAAATCATTTTTTATTCTTGGTAAAATTACCTGGCACTCTGGATCACCCATTCTTACATTGTATTCTATTAAATATGGCTCATTATTTTTAATCATTAAACCAGCATATAGAAATCCGGTATAATGTTTATTTTTTTTTCTAAAATAATTTAAAGTAGGTTTAATTATTTTTCCAATCACTTTTTTTTCTACTGATTTTGAAATGATCGGAGCTGGAGAATAAGCTCCCATTCCTCCGGTGTTAGGACCAGTCTCTCCATGTCCAACTCTTTTGTGATCTTGTGCGGTACCAAAAAAAGAAAAATTTTTTTTATCAATTATTAAAAAGTAGCTAGCCTCCTCACCTTGTAAAAATTCTTCTAATATTAATCTTTTTGAACTTTTAAATTTTCCTTGAAAAATTTCTTTTGACACTTTAATTAATTTTTTTTCATTCTGACAGATTACGACCCCTTTTCCAGCTGCAAGTCCATCAGCTTTAGCAACAATTGGAAACTCATTATTTTTGATAAATTTTTTGACGTCTTTTGTGGTGTTACAAACTTTAAAGCCAGCTGTTGGAATATTGTTTTTTTTACAAATATTCTTCATAAAAATTTTTGATCCCTCTAATTTTGCAGCAAATTTATTGGGTCCAAATACTTTAATCTTTTTTTTTCTTAAAAAATCGACAATCCCATTAACTAACGGTTCCTCTGGTCCAATAATTACAAGATCGATCTTTAACCTTTTAATATGTTCAAACAATAGCTTGAAATTTCGAATATCAATTTGAAGATTTTGAGCTATCTCTTGAGTACCACCGTTACCTGGTATACATACAAGTTTATCAACTCTTTTAGACTTTGATATTTTCTCACACAGAGCGTGTTCTCTGCCACCACTACCAATTATTGCAATATTCATATGAAAAAATTAATTTTAAATGTAATATTAAATATATGGATAATAAAGCTGCAAAACTAAAATATAAAGCAAATTCCTTCGAAATAATAGAAGCTGGGGATTACGTAAAATGCGCAGTCACCGAAAAAAAAATACCCCTAGAAAAATTAACCTATTGGAGCGTAGATTTACAAGAAGCTTATGCCTCGCCCAGAGAAGTCAAAATAAAATTTGATCAAATCAATAAAATAAAAAAATAATTATTTCCACCTATTATGTGTAAGTATCCACTGGCTAGGATCTTTTTTTATCATTATTTCAATTGTTTTATTAATTTCCGATGAAATTTTTATTTTATTCTCCTCATTATTTTCCATGTTAGTTACTTCAATGGGTTTTAATATTTCCATTTCAAATTTATCATCAATTCTATAAATTGAAATCGGAGTAATATTGCATTTGTATTTCAGTGCAAGTTGTGCGGGCAAGGTAGTTGTCCAGGCATCTTCTCCAAAAAAAGGTAAAAGCTTACCCTCACTAACTCTTTGATCTACCATTAATGCTATTGAATAATTTTTATTTATGTATTCAACCGCTTGTCTAATTCCAGGTATTCCCTTCTTAATTTGATTTTTACAAATATACTGTTTTCTTAAATGTTCCATAAAAGGATTTAAAAAAAAATTATTAAGAGGTCTATAAATTGTAGCTAATTTGATTTTCATTTTAGTTAATTCCATCGACATAAACTCAAAATTTGCTAAATGGCCAGAAATAAAAATCGTAGTTTCATTATTCTTTATTATTTTTTCAATATATTGTTTTCCCTTTATATTTATATGAGAATTATCGGTTTTAAATTTTGATAAAAATAAATACTCAATAAATACATTTCCGTAATTTTCCCACATTTTATCTTTGATACTATCTTTATCGTAAGAGGCCAGACCTCTCGAAATTCTGTCTATATTTTGATCAATTATTGTTTCGGATTTGAAAAAAGGGCCGATCTTTTTAAAAATTGTAGGAAAAATTTTTCTACTTAATTTGAAACCAATAATTTTGATAATAAAAAAAATAAAATATATTATTAAAGCCTCAAAAACGTATTTAATTTTTTTCATAAATAAATTTTTTCCTTAATCTTTTTAAAAAATTTTTTTTTGTCTTTAATCTCTAATTCTATGGGAATAAAATCTATCTCTTTGAGAATAAAACTTCCAGGAAATAAATTCTGTAGTCTAGAATAATCTTTTTCTGTAGTCAGAAGTTTCTGATCTCTACTTTGTGCAGATTTAATCATATTTTGTAATTGGTCACTATTATAATTAAAGTGATCGGGAAAAATTGATTTTTTTTCAACTTTCAAATGATTCCTTTCTAACATTTCAAAAAAATTTTCAGGATTACCTATACCAGCAAATGCACTAATTCGCTTTCCCTCAAAGTCAATTATTTTTTTTTTATCTGGTTTATAGAAAGAATAAAAAATATCAATTTCCGGATTGATGAATTTTAACTTTTTTTCAAAATCTGTGTTTGAATTTATTTCAGAGGTATTTATTATTACTATATCATAATCCTTTATTGAGCTTATATTTTCTCTTAGAGGCCCTGCAGGAAGAGTTGAGCCATTACCTATCAATTTATCGTTAAAACATACAATTTTGACATTTTTAAAAAATGAATAATCTTGCAGCCCATCATCTATAATTGCAAGTTTATACCCTTCGCGCTCAGCTCTATTCAATGCTCTAACTCTATTTTTTTCTACTATTATCGAGCCTGTACTTCTTTTTATTAAGTCTATCTCATCAATTTGATCCTTGTAATCTTTTTTAATTATTACAGCTTCTAATGCATTATTCTTTAATTCTTCCTTAAATTCTTTTAATAAATCGATGCATAGAGGTGTTTTGCCCGTTCCTCCTATATAAATATTACCTACGCATATAGTTTTTATTGAAAATTTTTTAGTTTTAGAAAAAAATTTTTTTATCATTACTATTAAGTTAAAAAGGTGCGAAAAAGGTAATAATAATAATTTGTATAAATTTTTTTCATTCGAATCCCAAAATTTAGGCTTTAAAAGAGTCATATTAAAAAAAATTATCGATCTCCTTAAGGGTTTTATCCAGGATATTTTCTCCAATTTTTAAAATATCTTTAGATGGTTCAGTAGAAGAATTTTGAAAATTATGAATAATTTCGTTAGCTAAATCTTTGCTGTCACTTATTTCCTTGGACATATTATTTTTTTTTAAAAAATCATAAATTTCATGAAAATTATAAGTATAAGGACCATGATACACTTTACATCCGAACTGGATAGCCTCAAGTGGATTTTGACCACCTTCATTACTTAGTTCTTTAACCATAGACTTTCCAATAAATACATTTTTTAAGTTACTATAAAATTTTGATAAAATACCAAAAACATCTACTATTAAAATTTCTGCTTTAGTGTTATCAAAATTTTGATTACTTATTATTTCAATATTGTCATTTATTTTTTTTAGGTGTGATTGTAATTTTTTTGCTCTGCTTACATGCCTTGGTACTATTATTGTTAATATGTCAGGATATCTAATTTTAATTAGATCATGAACTTTTAGACATAATTCTTCTTCACCTTCATGTGTATTAGAAGCTAACCAACATTTTCTTTTTAAATTCATACTAGACTTAATTTTGCTTATAGAATTTTTATCAAAAATAAATTTAAGATTTCCATAATGAACTACTTTCTTAATGCCAAGCATTTCAAATTTTTTTTTTGAGTCCTCACTTGAAGCAATACAAAGATCAAAGGATTTAAAAATCTCATTACAAAAATTTTTAAATTTTTTCCATCTCATGAAAGTTTTTTCTGTAATTCTCCCATTTAAGATTATTAAAGGAATTTTTTTCGTTTTAATTTGTGAAATAAAATTTGGCCATATTTCGGAGTCGATAAAAAATATTATATCAGGGTTCCAATTATTTAAAAATCTTCGAGTTAAAAAATTTATATCAATTGGAAGAAATCTATGAATAATTCTTTCATTATTTGAAAATTCATTTTGAATAATTTTTTTTGAGCTTAAAGTTGTTGATGTGATAAGAATACTAAATTCACTTTTATTCTCTAAATAAAATTTAATTAAAGGAAAAACACTTTTCACTTCTCCAATACTCGCCCCATGAAACCAGATTATTTTCGAGTTATTTTTTATCTTTTTACTAAAAAAAATCTTTTGAGTAAAACTATCAAGATTTTCTTTTTTAAAAAAAATTCTTAAAAAAAAATAAAATATTAAAAAAGGATAAAAAAAAATTGTGATTAATCTGTAAAAGAAAAGCATTTTTTAATTTAATTGTTTATTGTATAAAGATTTATATTCTTGACTTTTTTTCATTAACTCTTCATGAGATCCATTATCGATAACTTTACCATTTTTCATTATAAAAATTTTATCTGCATTTAAAATAGTCGAAAGTCTATGTGCTATAACTAATGTAGTCTTATTTTTTGTTAATTTTTTAATAGCCTCCTGAACCATGTTTTCAGACTCAGAGTCTAACGCGGATGTGGCTTCATCTAAAAGAATAATTGGCGAATTTTTTAAAAAAGCTCTGGCAATTGAAATTCTTTGTTTTTGACCACCAGATAATCTTAATCCATTTTCACCTATAATTGTCTCGTATTTGTCGGGGAGATTTGAAATAAAATCATCAGCAGCAGCAAATTTACAAGCTTTAATAAGATCTTCGTTGGATGCTTGTGGGTTAGCATAAAGAATGTTTGATTTGACGGTATCATCAAACAAAACTATGTCCTGACTCACTAGAGATATATTTTTTCTTAATGACTCAATTGAAACATCATATATATTTTGCTTATCAATTAGAATTTCACCTAACTGACAATCATAAAATCTAGGAATTAAATTCAAAATTGTACTTTTTCCAGCTCCACTATGTCCCACAAAAGCTGCCATGGTACCTCCTTTAATACCAAAATTTACCCCTTTGATAGCTTTTTCATTAGTTGAGCTATATTTAAAATTAACATTTTTAAATTCAATATCTGAATTAGTTAGTTTTAGTTCAGAAGCATTCTCTTTATTTTTTATATTTATTTCTTCATCTATTACTTTAAAAACTCTTTTTGCCCCGGCAGCCCCCTGATTAATAGTCATATTTAAAGTGGCTAGCGAGCGTATTGGTTGATAAGCTAACATCATTGCAGTTAAAAAAGAGAAAAAGTTGTTTATTCCTAATTCCCCATTTGCAATCAAAATACCAGAATAATATATAAAACCTGCTATCATTATCCCAGTAAGAGTTTCCATAATGGGTGTTGCTCTTATTAAAATTGTAGAAATTTTAATAAATTTATTATTTAGGTTATCAATAGTTGTCTCCGCTCTTTTCTCTTCAAATCTTTCACTTTGATAAATTTTTATTATTTTTGAACCTTTCAATATCTCTGAGAGAAAAGTTGATAATTTGCCAGACAAATCTGTACTTTCGGTTGAAGCTTTTCCTATTCTTTTTCCAAGAGATTTTGCTACGAACGCAGCGAGAGGCATCATAATAATTGCAAATAAAGCTAATTTCCAATTTTGATAAAACATAACGATTAACAAAGCTGTTAATGTGAGACTGTCCTTCATAATATTTAATACAACTGTGCTAACAGCTTGCTGAACAAGAGTTGCGTCATATAAAAAATTTGAAATGAATTTACCAGAGTGCTTTTTATCTATCGTCTCAGTATCAGAAAAAAGAATTGTATTTGACATTTGTTTTTGCAATTTTCCACAAATCCAATATCCTATTTTAATTATATTTGTTCTTGCAAAATATAATGAAATACCTTTTGTAGAAAAAGCTAAAATTATAGCAAATGGTATAATTAGTGCATAAGTCTTATCCTGCTCTATAAATATTTTTTTAATAGCCGGATCGAGTAACCAGGCAATTGCTGAAGTACTGCCAGCTACTAAAACTGATAAAAATAATGCGATTAAAATTCTTAAAATAAATTTATTGATATAGTTTTGATATAATCTTTTTCCAATTGAATATAATTCACCAAATTTCATTAATATGCCAATGATATGATTGATAGAAATAGTAAAATGCCTGAAAAATTATTTATTTTGAAAGCTCTCAAGCAAGTACTCGGTATTTTTAAATTAAAAACATATATTTGATAAAATAAAGATGACAAAAAAACGAAAAATAATAAACTAAAAAAATTAGAGCCCAAAAATTCTTTAAACAGGACACATAATAAGATTAATGTAATGATGTAACAACAAGATACAAATAATTTAGGATTTTTTTTAAATTTGATTGAGGTTGATTTCATACCAATAATTTCATCATCTACAATGTCTTGCAACCCGTAGATTGTGTCATAACCCAATGTCCAAAATATGGCTGCAAAGTAAAGTAGAAATACTTCAAGAGAAACACCATTAATCATTGAAGCCCAGGCCATAACAATCCCCCAGTTAAAAGTTAAGCCTAAAAACAATTGCGGCCAATAAGTTATTCTTTTCATAAAAGGATAGCTAAAAGCCAAAAGCATTGAGAAGAGTCCTAATATAATTGTGAACATGTTAAATTGTATTAAG